>Ga0181391_1000448_pt1 | contig 12531 bp, 3 predicted proteins | sample 14SPOviralmetaG_FD_130080 | JGI IMG/M metagenome (GOLD analysis project Ga0181391, IMG submission 130080) | Marine viral communities from the oligotrophic San Pedro Time Series (SPOT) site, San Pedro Channel, CA, USA - 14 SPOT_SRF_2010-08-11 | ecosystem: Environmental > Aquatic > Marine > Strait...
AAAGAAAAAAACATCTTTCGGTGGTGGAACTTCGTTTGGAGCAGGAACAGCGGTAGCTGGAAGCTGGACGTCTAGAGTCGACTGGGGTAAGGTAGCTGAAGACATGAAGAATGTAGAAGACTTAATAGCCGGCAGAACCGAAAGACAGTTAAGACGAAAAGCTGAAGCTCAAGAACTAGGTTTTGAAGATCGTAAAGAAATGCGTCAAGCTAAAAGAGCTGGTAAAAAAGCTTTAAGGAAAGATAAAAAAGATCAAAAAGATCAGCTAAAAGAAATGCAAGATAAAGGTTACGCTGATAAAGACGGTAACACGACAGATGCTGGCAAGGCTGAAAAAGAAAAAAGAGAGCAAGAAGGAAAGCTTAAAAAAGACGAAAATACTACTCGAGAAATGCTTGATGATGCTAACATTTCACAAGAGGATTACAACGCTATGGAAGAGCCCGAAGAGGAAGACTCCGCCCTTCCTTTCAAGTCTTACTTTCCTTTACGCAATAAAAAATCACCTATGAAGTTCGGTGGTGGCGACGCTAGTTTTATTGCTAACTACAGGAAAAGTTCTCCAAAACAGGTTAACTACGGTAATATTAGATCTCAAATAGACGCTGTTGCGGATGCGTATAAAAGTCAAGTTGAAGCTTTAGCTAAAAAAGAGTTAGAAGCTTATGATATAAACGAGGCTAGCGCAGAGGGTTTCAAAGGTTTTGGCAATGGTCAGAACATGGCTACAGAATACTTTACAGCTCAAAAAGAAGAGTTAGCAAGATTAAAAGGTGAGGCCGCTAAAACTAACTACAGAGGTAAAAGGTATAAAAACTTAAAGATTAAAATGCAAGAGATAGAAGATGATTCTATCAACATGAATAGCAGAATGAAAGAGCTTCAAGACGCTAAGCTTGAGTGGGTAAATACAAATGGGTATGGTCCAGATGGAAACGGTATTAGCACTTATTCTAGCGGCTCTAATAAAGAAAACAAACACTACTTAAACGAGATATTTTCTAAAAACGCACCTGTTCAAATGACTGATGGTAAAATGATTTTTACTATTAAAGATCCAAGCACGGGTGAAGATAAAACAATGACTTTAGATGAGGCTATGGAGGGCGTTTACAAAATAGATCAAAGAAGTAAAAACGCTCTGAAAGATCAGAGAGAAAGTTTACGCAAATCAGTTAAAGACAATTTAAGTTTTGACGAGGGCGCTATTAAGTCGGATTTAGATTATATGCTTAGAGACGCTGGTGACAATCAGCTTATGTCTTGGATGCATGACGATCTAAATGGTACTGGTAGAAGCTTTGTAGAAGACTTCGCCGCGGCTAACACAGGTTTGAGTGAAGACGATTTAAACCCTTCGTCTGAGCTTTGGAAAAAAGAAGGCTTTGTAGATGTTTTGAAAGAAGAGATTAAAGAATATTATTTAGAAATATCTAGAGGTACTTACAACAAATATCAAGAAGCAAGCAACAATAAAGGTAGTTTTAGTGAGCCAAAAGCAGAAGATACTTTTGAGGAAGGATTTGAGCAGTTTTTAGAAAATCCTGAATAAACCAAGTGATAATAAATATAGCCAAAGTGAGGTTACATCTTCGTTCGTAAGCTTTGCAACTAACTAGAACGTAGAAGAAGAGTAATTAAAAATTTATTATCATGCCTAGATATTCAGTAGACGACAAAGTCTATAACATTCCAGAAGACAAGGAACAAGCTTTCCTTAAGAAATTTCCAAACGCAAAACTAAAGATAGACGCTCCGTTCAAAATGCACGACGGAACTGAAGATCCTGAAACACATCCAGAGGGAAACGTAGAAGACGTGACGGCAGAAACAGATCCAATCGCCACGTCGAATACGGGATCAGACTCGGAAGATACTTCTTCGGATTTACAGCAGACAACTACTGACCCCACACAAATAGCCACTGAGTTTGTACCTGAGGTTGAGGTTCAAGCAGACCGTGTATTAAGCTTTGATGAGTTTATTATAGCCGCACAAGATAGACCTGAAGAAATGGTCTCTAATTATAGCCCTGAAAAAGCTTTAAGAGATAAGCTTAAGGAGTTTCATAAAGATTCTAGCTTTGAGTTTGATAGAGGTATTCAGTTTCCAGGCTTTGGTAAAGATGACATTATAATAACTGACAAAGAAGGAAAAGAGGCTAGAATAGTCTTGCCTACAAGAAAAACAGACTTACAAGACGTAACATTTACGCAGGCTTACAAAGAGTACTACAAAGCCGTAACAGGCGAAGAGTTTGACGAAAGTGATCAGCAGACTATAGTTGACGCTTCTCAAGAAATGTACGACCTGTACGGTAAGAAAAACTTTCATCATGACGGAACGTACGCTGACTTTATGGCAGAAATTAAGCCTATATATCAAGAAAGTAGGTACGTAACCAACTACGATGAAAAGGGAAGAAAAAAGTCTAGAAGAGTAAAAGGATCTACGACTATAAGTGGTGTTCAAAGAATGGACAATGGAACTTTTGTGGACTTAAGAAATCCACAGGTTATGAAAATGGTAGATGGCAAGGCTGTTACTACCCACGAGCCTATAACACAAGCTAGAGTAAACGAGTTCTATCGAAAAATGTTTATGTACGAAGAGGCTGAGAAAGCTAAAAAATTACTGGGTAACAGCTTAATAAGTGAAAAACAAGAAAGCGCTGGCGACGTTGCTGAAAATATATTAAACAACAAGGGTAACACAAACGAACAAACATTAGAGTTTCAAGAGGATTTAACCGAAGAACTTAAAGAAAAGGCTAAACAACTAGGCCTTACTGATGAGGAAATACAAAAGAACATAAAAACAACAGTAGATCTGTTAAACCACGCTGACGACAAAAACAATATAGCGTTACAAAAAACAAAAGAAAACTACGAGCAAAGAGTATCAGATGGTACTTTTACAGGTACCTTTGATGAGTACAAAGATTTTTTAGAAAATCCTGAAGGAAAAAAAATACTAGTTGCTGACGATCAAGAAAAATTAAACTCTGATTTTTCTAATTACATAGAGCCTGCTTACGCAGAGTTCAACACGTACTACGAACAGCAATACGCTGAGTTGATAAAGGCAAACGAAGAAGCTATAACAAATAGCATTGACCAAGAGCTTGAGCCAGAGCTGCTGGATTTTCAGCTTAAAATAAAAAAGAAATCACAAAAAATTGTAGACAAAAAGGCTAAAGAAATATCTAATAGACTAAACAAAGAAGTAGAAAATCTTGTAAAGTCTGGAGAGTTTGGCCCACAACCAACAAATCAAAAAGAGTTAGAGGCGGTAAGAGACAAAGCTAATGAATGGTTTAACGAAAACTTTAAAAAAGAAATTGACACGGTTGTAGAGCAAGTTAACTCTGATCAAAAAGTAGAGTTTGATGAATTTCAAGTAAAGTATAACGAAAAAAGAAACGAACTTTGGCAATTAAAACAAAAAGAAGTAGCTTCTGACCTCAACGAAAACATGGCTAACGCTTGGAATGTAAAAGTCAAAGAGCTTCAAAATGAATACATGAAGCAATGGAACCCTGGTACAACTACTATACCAGACAGTGTTGTAGCTTCTTCTTTTATTAGACTGTCACGAGATGGTTTTGCTCAGATGACTACGGAAAATAAAAACCTGGCGCTAAGCATTGAATGGGAAGCCGTAGAGCGTGGTCTAATAGAAAGCGGCGTTAGTGCAGATGAAGCTCAAATAATGAAAGAAGAGTACTTCTACAAGGCGTACGAAAAGCTAGCTTACGATGCTGATGGTCAGAGAAGTTCTACAGAAATAATAAACTCAGCTAAAAAAGCTGTGCTACAGCTTGATAAAATAAGAGAGGAAAATGGCAGTTTAGACAGTGAAGAGCAAGAGGCTTACAACTTAGCTTTAGAAATAATAGACTCTCCAGAAAAAATGAGTGGGGTAGGTCTTAAAAACTTTTTCATGGGTCTTGCTGATGCTAGTCTTGCAGATTATATACCTATTGTAGGGGACGTGGTAGACTTGCTAGACAAGAGAGCTATTAAGAAAATAACAGATAAGCCGGCTGAAGAAAGATCTGAAGGTGAAAAGCTAATGCTTAAGATGTACATATCAAACGCGCAGATGCAAAGTAAAGCTAGCAGTTTGTCTAACGCTTACGCCTCTGGGTTTGGCTTGTCTAGCTCTATTAGAATGATGGGTGAGTTTGCTTTAATGTATACTCCAGCTGGCTGGGCCAGCAAAGGTGTTAAGCTAGGGTTAAACTCTATAAATAAGCTAGGGTTAACTTATTTAGCTAAGTATGGTGACGATGTTTTAAAAGCTTATTCAAAGTCATCGAAAGGATTTAATCTTACGGCTAAGCTAGAAAGAAAGTTTCCAATATTAGGTAGTGTTAAAAATCCTAAGTTAATTATAAACCCAAATGGAACTACAGCAAAAACTCTTCAGTTTTTAGCGGGCACAACGACTATGACAACTATAGGTACACCTAGAGTAATAGGTAATACTTACGCTGGTATGACTCCTGAAATGGCTATATCTTATTCTGAAGTTGGAGACACTTACGTAGAGGTTATCAACGAAATATCCGAAGGCCAGTCTTTTAAAGAAGCTTTCGCTAAAGAATATGGTAAAGAGTGGGTTCAATTTGCTTCTGAAAGATTTGGAGCATATCTTCCTGGTATATCAAAATATATAAAAGGAGCAACAGGTTTAGACGCTCTAGACAACGTAGGTGCTAGGATGTTCATGGGTAGATTCATGAAAAAGTTTGGCATAAAGCCGAACGACACTGTCGCTTTTATTAATAAAGTACAGGAAAGAGGTGGTTGGAACGGTATGATCGGTGAAATGATGGAAGAAATAATTGCTCAGCCGCCGACAAACCTTATTGACGGTAGACCTTTAACAGAGGGTATGGACGCTGATTTTTACGAACAGACGTTTATATCAACAGCGGCGATACAAGGTATGTTTGGTACGCTGAAGCTTGGAGGTAGAGCAAAAAGCTTTATAAACGACAAGATAAGTAAGCCAAAATACCAAGTAGGAAAAGTAACTTATGATACGGCTGAAGAAGCTTACGAAGCCGCAAAAAAAATGAAAGAAAACGGTGAGTTAACAGCCGACACGAAAATTGTTATTAAAAGAGATTTTGAAGCTTACGATCAAATGTCTGAGCTTTTAGAAGGTACAGATATTGAGATTGAAACAAATAATGCTCAGTTAGAAATAAACGACAGAACAGCCGCTAACGAGATAGAAGCTATTAGCATGTTAGATCCAGACCAAGTAAAAACGGTTGAAGACAACAAGAAAAAGCTAGAAGAAATAACAAACAAATGGAAAAATAGCGAACTAAATAGAGACTCTCAAGAATACAAAGACGACAAAGCTCTTTTTCAATCTCTTCAAGAGCAGAACAATGAAATACTAGATCCTGTTTTAGCTAAAATAAACGAAAGACAAAGCGCTGAAGATCTTAAGAAAGGAACAAGCTTAATACAAAAGTGGAAGGATAAACTTAAACTTGACAATATAAACATAGTCTCTGTTCCTAGAGAGCAAGCGAGAGACCTAGCTATAAACGGAATCATAGAAGATAGTTTAAATCAAGTCTCCTTGGATAGAATTAATACCGAGGTACAAACTTTTATTGATGCTGAAACAGGTAAAAGAGTTTTTGTTGACTCCCGCACGGGCGTAGAGATAAGCGGTAAGCAGCTACTTGACGCTGGCATTGATTACAACGCTATTGTTCAAGAAGCGCAAAATAACGTAGACGATTTTAAGACAACACACGGGTTTACTACTCCGATGAAGAATGGTAGGCAAACTATTGTTATAAACAAAGAGTCAGCTATAAACATGGGTAGAGGAAACGTTGCCGCTCATGAATTTATGCATGTTCTACTAAACAAAACTTTTGCTAACAATCCAGAGACAGCACTAGCTGTTGGTAGAGCTTTAGAAAGTTATTTACTTAACATCGATCCTAAAAACGTAAGAAACACAGACTTTAGAAGAAGACTAGAAGGATATAGAGCTAGTCAGGGCGAGATAGTTGCAGCTGAAGAAACTTTAACTCTGTTTTCTGATGCGCTAGCTAACGGTGAAATTAAGTTTAATGAAACAACTTTTACTAAGATAGGTGACATAATACGTAGGGCTTTTTCTGCTATAGGTGTTAGAGTAAACTTTGACTCGGCTGAAGATGTCTTTAACTTTGTTAGAGACTACAATAACACTGTGGCTAAAGGTAAAAACCTAAGCGCTGGTATGAGAAGAACTATGGCCAAAGGAGCTAAGGTTTCCGGAGAAATAGCCTACGGAAGTAGAGAGTATAACAGGCTGCTACAAGAGCTAGGTTACATGCAGTCCGCAGAGTCTAGAATGTCTAGAGAAGATGGAGACTTAAAGTCTGATTTCGATCAGTACACTTTAAACGAAGACGGAACTCCTAAGTATAATACTCAAGAAGAATTTAAACAGTCTGAAGACTACTACAATGCTTATACTCAAATAGTTGACTCGACTTCTCTTGACGGTATCATAAAAAGAGGTATGACTGAGTTTGGACTTAGAGGAGCTGCTTTAGATGAGTTTACTAGAAAAGTAAAAGAAGAAATAGGGCTAAGATACTTAGGAAAGATAAACAAGAAGACAGGCGAAAGAGGAAGAGGGTTTGACGTAGTCGCTACAAACGGTAGTTTATTTGGCTGGCTAACAGGTGTTGCTGGTGGTCAAGGTAAGTCTATTATATTTAGAGCTAAGGGTGATGTAATGAACCAATATAAAAAAGATAAGGGTGGTGACACCGTGTCTTTAGACAAAAATATTGGAGACGGCGCTACGTTTGGCGATATGCTCGTAGACGAAGGTAACTCTATGATAAACACGTTTGAGCAACAAAACCTTAGTCACACTGAAGCTAGAGAGCAAGCTGTTATACCCGGTGTTTTTGCTAGCGCTTTCGGCTTAAACATGGAAAGCATATCTAACGCCATTAGTGAATCAAATGTTACTTCTACTGGACTAGCCTATGTAGACGCCAAGAAAGCTGTGTCTGATGTCCAGAAGGTAGAAAATAACAAAGGAAAACTAGTTATGCCAACAAAGTCTTCTGATGTGGTTCCAACAGGACCGTTATTCAATATAATGGAGATGGTAGCGGCAAAGTTTGGCGTGCCCGCAAGTAGAGTTTTAGCAAATCAAACTCTTAGCAGCAACCTTAGAATTAACGCGCAGAACGCAATAAAAGAAAACTGGAAAGACCTTAGAGATCTTGCTTTACCAGAGGGTGAAACGGTATCTGGTCAATCAACTTTAGTTGCTAACACTGGGCTTGGCGTATTTTACAACAAAGGCGAACGAATATCAATGAAGCAAAGCGGTAGCGCCGTTGGTAAAGAGGCTCAAACAAAAAGAACTGATATAACTAAAGAGCAGTTTTGGGCAGCATTTGGCATAAACCCAGACGGATCTTTCATGAGTGGAACCAAGTTTGATGGTAATATAAGAGAGCTTATAAAGCAAGCCGCGGCTATAACAGCAAACCAAGGGGTCAGAATGAACGACATCAAGAACGGTACAGCTGAAACAGCTGCCGTAGCTTTATTTGGAGACGGCAGAAGTGCTTTGGCTTTTAGTAAAGAGTTTAGAGGATTGTCTCCTGCTAAGAAAAGCTTGTTTATTAGCGAAATACCTCAAATATCTGCTTTGGTAAATCCTTCTTTAATAGATGTAGCAGACTGGAAGGAAGTACGAGATATTTTAGTTAGCGTGTTTAAAGGCGAGATACCAGCGTCTACCTTAGGTGGTATAGCTAAAGATATTGTGAAAATGGCTAAGTACTTTAAGCCTGTAGTAGACTCTGTTTTAGATGAGGACGGTTTTAAATGGGGCAACTATGTCGCTAACAACTTCACTGAAGAAGCAGACAATATAGTAAAGCTTTTAAACATCAAACTATTTAATATAAAGTCTCGCAAGCAACTTAAAGGCTCAGATTTATACGACGATATAGATTTAGTATCTGATGCAAGAAAAACGCCTAGCGACATTGGTAAAGCGCTGCTAAATACTATTAACCCAAAAACAGGTGTAAACTATACTTTAACTGAAGTAGCTAGAGTCATGGCTATATTAAAACCTATGTACGCTGGCGCTACTCAAATAGGTAGAGGAAAGTTTAAGGTTGACAAGAACGGGAAGCTATACGAAGTTACACCTGATCAACTAATGAAAGATGGTGAGCCTAGAACTAAGTTTAGCGACCAAAGATACCAGGTGTTTGATAGTGCGGCTGACTTTATGAATTGGGGAGTGTTACAAATACCAGGTATGACGCAGGAAATATACGATGCTGCTAACACTAAGCTTATACCTCAAAACAGTAAGTACGCCGTAGAAAAAGGTAGTTACGAAGACAGTTTAGCTGAAGCTACAGAAGTCAGAGAGGTTATAAACATGGCACTAAACGTAGTTGGTAACAACGACGTGCATTTAGCTATGTTTATGATAAGTGCAAACAGCCAAATGAAAGCGCCTATAAGAAGAGCCGCTAACTTAAGGTACATAGCGGATAGTGTTAAAAACATGAATCCTAAACAATTAGGATCGCTAGCAGAGTATGAGCACATGATACCTGCTAACTACATGGCTATAAAAATAATACAAGAGCATAAAAAAGGTGGCATAAAAGACATTAACGAGTTTTACAAAGACTATACTGTAGCTGTTATACCTGGAACAATGGACGATGTTTTAAGAGCTCAAGGACTACAAAGCTTAATGAACGCTGGTTATCAATTTGGAGTTGATCCTAGTTGGTTTAGATATTACAACTCTTTAACTATACCTTTTGCGGAACTTGAAACTATTAGAGACATAAGTACTGGTGAATTAATCGGAGAGCCTTATACTAGAGTAGAGATAGATAAAAAAATAGAAAATGCTAAAAAGTATACTAAAGCTAGAAACAACGCTTTAAGCCTAAAGAAAAGCGCTGAGCCTCAAGGTATGTCTACTTTTGACTTTGACGAAACTTTAATTATTGATGGACAAAACTTTGTTACAGCAACTAAAGGTTCACAGACAATTAAAATACCGTCTGATAAATGGCCTATTGATGGTCCTAAGCTAGCGGCCCAAGGGTATGACTTTGATTTTTCTGACTTTGTAAACGTTCGTGGTGGTAAAGAAGGGCCACTGCTTCAGAAGATGAAGAACCAAATAAAAAAGTATGGACCAAGCAACGTGTTTGTTTTAACAGCCCGTATGCAAGAAGCTGCGGAGCCTATACACAAGTGGTTGAAAAGCCAGGGCATTAACATACCTATAGAAAATATAACTGGACTAGGGAAGAGCGAAGGCGAGGCAAAAGCGCAGTGGTTTGTGCAGAAATACGCTGAAGGCTATAATGATATGTACTTTGTTGACGACGCGTTATCAAACGTTAACGCTGTTAAGCGTGTATTCAACAAGCTTGACGTTAAAGGAAAGTCTGTTCAAGCGAAAATTAACTTTAGTAAAGAGTTTAACAATACGTTTAATCAAATGCTTGAAAAAACTAAAGGTGTTGGAGCTCAAAAAACGTTTTCTAGAGTTGAAGCTAGAAGAAGAGGCAAAAACAAAGGTAGATTTACTTTCTTTGTTCCTCCTTCTGCAGAAGACTTCGCTGGCTTACTTAGATACTTCGCTGGAACAGGGACACAGGGAGACGCGGACATAAAGTTTTTTGAAGAAGCTTTAATAAAGCCCTTTGCTAGAGCAGATAGAGCTATGAGTAAAATGAAGCAGGCTATTAGAGACGACTACAAGGCTTTGCAAAAAGAGTTTCCTAACGTAAAGAAAATGCTGGGTAAACTTACAGATAGCGGTAAATACACTTACGACATGGCTGTAAGAGTCTATTTGTTTGATAAAGCTGGCTACGATGTTACCGGTCTATCTAACTCAGCTAGAATTAACATGATAAACATAGTTAAGCAAGATCAAGAGCTTAGAGCTTACGCTGATGCGTTAGGTAAAATATCTAGACAAGAACAAGGTTATTTAGAACCTACTGAAAACTGGGACGTTGAGAATATTGCTTTTGATTTACAAAACGCTACCGGTAGAATTGGTAGAAAACAGTTTTTAGCTGAGTTTCTAGAAAATAAAGATATAATATTTTCACCAGACAACTTAAATAAAATTGAGGCTATATATGGTAGTAACTTTAGATCAGCTCTAGAAGATATATTGTATCGTATGGAGACTGGTCAAAACCGTAGAAGAGGCGCGACTAGATTTGAAAACACGTGGAACAACTGGATCAACAACTCTGTTGGCGCTATCATGTTCTTTAACGCTAGATCCGCTGTTCTACAGACGTTGTCAACGGTTAACTTCGTTAACTTTGAAGATAACAATGTATTTGCTGCTGGTAAAGCTTTTGCTAATCAAAAACAGTATTGGTCTGACTTTAGCACCTTGTTTAACTCTGACTTTTTAAAGAATAGAAGAGCTGGTTTAGCAACTAACGTAAACGAAGCAGAGCTTGCTAGCGCTGTTGCTGGCGCTACAAACAAAGCTAAAGCCGCGTTAAGCTATTTACTTAAAATAGGTTTTACACCAACACAAATAGCGGATAGTTTCGCTATCGCTTCTGGTGGAGCTACATTTTACAGAAACAGAGTTAACACGTACTTAAAACAAGGTATGTCTCAAGCTGAAGCTGAGTCTCAAGCTTTTTTAGACTTTCAAGAAATAGCAGAAGAAACTCAGCAGTCGGCTAGACCTGATAAAATATCACAGCAACAAGCCTCTAACTTAGGTAGAATTGTACTAGCGTTTGCAAATACACCAATGCAGTACAACAGACTCATAAAAAAAGCTGCTGGTGATTTAATAAATGGTAGAGGCGACTGGAGAAGCAACGTTTCAAGAATAGCTTACTACGGTGCTGTTCAAAACTTTATATTTGCAGCCATGCAAAACGCGTTGTTTGCTTTAGCTTTTGATGACGACGAAGAGTTAACAGAAGCACAGCAAGCGGCTAAAGATAGAACCGAAGACACTAAACACTCTAGAATATTAAATAGTATGTTTGACTCTTTGGCTAGAGGTTCTGGTATATACGGAGCCGCCCTTGCTACTCTTAAAAACGCTATCATGAAATACATGGAGGAAGACGCTAAAGGATGGAGAGCAGACTACGCGCAGGTTGTTATTGAGGCTTTAAACGTGTCTCCACCGCTTGGGTCAAAAGCTCGAAAGCTCTACTCTGCAGGTAGAACCCGTAAGTTTAGCAGAGACGTAATGAGTGAAATGTCTATGTTAGATTACGATAACCCTGCTTGGCAGGCTATTAGTAATGTTGTTGAAGCTACAACAAACATACCTATGGCTAGAGCTATACGTAAAGTAGATAACATAAGAGAAGCCTTAAACAAAGACAACGATAATATGCAGCGCATGATGTTGTTTCTAGGTTGGAGCGCTTGGGATTTAAACGTTGGAACTGAAGTTATTAAAAATAAAGGTAAAGAAAATGAATACGTGGTTACACTGGACACCAAGCGTATGAATCAGTACAAGGTTGAGCAAGAGCTCGACGCTAAAAAAACTAAAGAACGAAAAGAGCAAGCTGAAAAGAAAAAGCAAGAAAAGAAAGAGCAAGAGGCTAAAGAAAACGAGCAGCAAATTAAAGAGAATATTGAAAAGCAGAAAAAAGAAGGTGAAGATGCTACTTGCGCTGCCGTAAGCTCTAAGGGTAATAGATGTAAAAGAAAACCTATTGAAGGTGGGTTTTGCACAGTGCATGAGAAAGTTGAAAAAAACGAAACCGGCAAAAAGACCCAATGCAAAAAAGTAAAATCAGATGGATCGCAGTGTAAAATGCAGACAAGCTCTAAGTCTGGATTTTGTTACTATCACGACTAACTATGTAATAATAAAATAATGGCAACGGTTGACAAAGAAATAGCATTAATGCAGCAGAGAATGGATCAGATGGATAAGAAACTCGACAAGATGGACGAAAAATTAGATAGTCTTGTTAAGCAATTACTAGACCCGGATAACGGCGTTACAGCAAGGGTTAATAAAAACACAGCAGCTAGAAAGGTTCTTGTTAAGGCTATATGGGTACTTTACGGTATTGTAGCCGCTGCTTTAGCTAAGATTTTCTTTGGTTCATGATGCAAAAAGACTTCACTATATCAATCGGTAATATCATATGGATTATCGGCATTATATTTACTATGGGTATAGCTTATAGTCAAATAGGTCAACTTGACGAGGATATAAAAGTGCTAGAGCAAAGATTAGAAAAAAAGATTAAAGTAATCAACGAGAATGAAGATCGCATCGTTGAGCTTGAAAAGGAGTTGGCAAAACTAAAATCCTGCAAATGAAGTTACAAGTATTGAGATTTAGTAGCCAGACAGATTCAACGTCTGGTTTATTATTTGAAGTAAACGAGTTAGGCAAACATTTTTTATGTTACACTCTAGAAGACGAAGCTAGAGTTTTAAAGGTCAGAGGCGAGACTAGAGTGCCTGC
>Ga0181391_1000454_pt1 | contig 12480 bp, 18 predicted proteins | sample 14SPOviralmetaG_FD_130080 | JGI IMG/M metagenome (GOLD analysis project Ga0181391, IMG submission 130080) | Marine viral communities from the oligotrophic San Pedro Time Series (SPOT) site, San Pedro Channel, CA, USA - 14 SPOT_SRF_2010-08-11 | ecosystem: Environmental > Aquatic > Marine > Strait...
ATCTGCCAGTCGATGGCTGCTGTCTCTACGTGCTGCTTCTTCTTTTCAACGTGCTCCTGTTCACGCATGGCAACTGTGTTTTGCATCTCGTAGTTGCGGATGCAGTCAATTAGCACATTGGTGGTGAAGTTGCCGTATAGGTCAAAGCGGCCCTGTCGTATCTGCTTAAATGCAATCAGCACCTCTTCTAGCTTCAGGCTCGGAAACAGCTCGCAGATGTCTTCTACTGCGTCCTGCAGGTCTGTCTGCGTCTGAAAGGTGCGTGTAGCATTCACGTGACGCACCAAGCGCTCGAGCTCTGCCAGCATGGTGAGCCTAACCTTGGCAGGTTCCGCCTTCAGTGCTTTGCTGAGTGACATGCCGCGCTTGTACGCCTGGGTGACTGTCAAGCCCTGCATTGCTTGCCTGCTATTTTCCAGCAGCCCATGCAAGTGCTTGTTCTCTATCAAGCTCAGGCCGTTTTCCGCTTTTTGCTCTTTTAAGCTCAAAGAGTCCTTGCCAGCCTTGGGCAATGCTTTGCTGGACGATTGCGATTGCGATTCTATAGTCATCATTAGCCATTTTTTTGAGGTTGTGCAGTGCTGCCTGCTCGCCGTTGTCGGTGTAGCTTTTGTAGCGCCTGTCGCGACGCTCTTGCAGCCATGCTTTCCACGTATCCAAAAATTCAATTTCAGTGAATGGATACACCACCTCTTTTTTGAATGTATTCTTAGTTGTTCTTTCTACTGTATTAGTATGTGGGAATTTTGACGATGCAGAGTCGTCATTTTTCCCAGGCAGAGTCGTCATTTTTCCCATGCTGCCTAGGCTCAAATGTCGCACACGGCCATTAAAGTAACACTCCAGCAGCTCCAGCTCCACCAATTTCTTAATGATGCGCTGGACTGTCTTAGGCGTGATGCCATACTGCTGCCGAATTGTGTCATTGCTTTTATGAAAGGTTTTGCCATTCTTGCTGAATGACTCCACCTCGGCCATAAACGCTTTCTCTGTCATAGTAAGCCGCTGATCTAGCCACACCTCTGCAGGTATCCAGATGCCCAGAAACTCGCGTTCGCTCACGCAAATGGGTCTTCACTGTTTAACAATGCGTCCAAGTTGACGTTGAGCGTAGCCATTGCCTGCTCAACCTCTGGCACAATCGGCCCAGTCACTGGGATGACGGTGTACTTCGTCTCAAGACCTTCGCCCTTGCGTGTGATGCGCAAATCGTATGTGTTTGGATGCCCGAAGTCTGGCTCCATTGTAATGTCGTGCAATGCGTCGAACACGCTTTTCTGCGTAATCTCCCACACCTGGACGCATTGGTCGTCGTAGTTCCACACAGCTACTGCCAGGAACTTGCGCGGCTTATCGCCGTCGCGGTAGTTGGCCTCTGGCTTGCTGTCTTTCCAGTGCCACCGCACAGGCTTGTTGTCCTCTGTCCAGCACACATACCCTTCTAGGCCTTTCTCGCTCAAGATTCGCACCTTGCTTGTCTTGTCTTTTGCAGGCTTAAAATAGCTGCCTGCGTTGTTGTTCGCCTTCGCGAAGTCTTCAGAAATAAAACTCATAACACTTGGTTTTTAAAAGGTTCGATTTGGTTGATCATAAGCCTTAGCAGAGCGCTCACAGATACGCCCATCTTGTTGGCTTTGTCTTGTAACACGTCGCGCTGGCTCTCGGTCATGCGCACGTTCATTCTTATAGGGTAGTTCTTCATGTATTCAATCATGGCTGAATCTGTGCTTTAGGCAGTACCATTCTTTGCCGTTTATTTGTCGCTTGCGAAACAGCGGCGGGTACGTAATGCCTAACCTGCTCACAGCGTTGCGCAGTGCGTGCTCAGTGATGTCTAAATCGGCTGCAGCTAGTGACCGCACGCCAAAGGTGCGCTGCAATGCGTCAAGCACTTGCTGCCTGCTGTAATTCAATGCGCGGGCTTCGGTGCGCAAGTGCAACTGGCGTTGCGCTACTGACAACTGTCGTTGCAAATCTTGTACCTGTTGCTGCAGCTCAGCATTCTGCACAGCTAGGTTTTTGTACTGCGTTATCATGACCGCGTAATTGGTCCGCAGGCTTCATAGCCCATGCTTTGAATGCCTTGCAAGCGCTTCTGCACGGTGCGCTCATCCTTAAACCACCAGCGCGTCATGTCTTTGCGGTCTTTGTGGCGGAAGTCTTGAAAGCACCTAAAATCCATATCGCGCATGCGTTCGCGCATAAACTGTGCGCCTGCATCTGGCAAGCACTTGTATCCGCCTTCGCGAAAGTCAACGCCGCTGCGCTGGGTGTAGTGGCCGTGGCCCTCGTGCATGTAATCGTGTGTCATTTCGATTGGTTTTGTGCTTGGATATACTGCATCCACTGGTTATACGTCATGGGTTTGTCTGGCACCACGCTGTGCGATATGCCGTTGGGTTTGAGAGCTTGCATGTCACAAACGTACGTCACTTGTACGTCACTTGTATGTACAATGGGTGTGTAGTTATTCACATCGACATGTTGGCGCACAGAAAAGGGCCGACACAATGCCAGCCCTTAACTAACCAATTCTGATGACTCACGTGTCAAACACGGCTCTCAAACATGCTGACAGTTAAAGGTATGACAGCGATGGCGCATAAGCAAACCGCCTGCCAGCTCATGCCGTGCGTGGTGATGTCGTAGCAGGCTGTTGTGGCAATCATGCCGCCAACAGTACGCTTTGCACTCCAGCGCTTCAGGTCGCCTTTAGTCTTGAACGCCTCGGTGAGGTCGGCGCCTGCAAGTGCCTTAGTAATAAGTCCAGATAACTGCTTCATCTTTCTCAACGTCACAATCTACATGCACAAACCCGTCACCAATGCCGATGCGGTCAAAGCCTACTGTGAGCAGCGCCGTGATTATTTCCATGCGCTCGCGCGATGTGCCGCAGGCAATGTCGGCAGCCAGGCCTTGCATGTGTGAGCTTCTGCGCGATCCGCCCACTGCATGATTGTGCGCTTCGGTGCGGTAGCCGCTGGTGATTTTAAACGGCACGCCTGCAAACTCGCGGGCGTCGTCTAGCATCTGCAAAAAGTCTTCGTCCATGTTGTGCCCGCTGCCTAGCTGGTCAGGGCTGTCAAATTCGCAGTAGTTAAAGTATCTCATCTTCCTGTCGTTCTTTGCGCACCTTCAGCGCGCGTTCAATGTTCCACCACATCAAGGTAAGACCTGCGCAGATAGTCACAGCGGTGTCCACGTAGCCCACCAGCACGCTGCCTACGTATGTGACGTTCAACGCGTTTTGAAGGTGGCATTTAAGTTCATTCATCTTCGTCCTCAATTATCCAGCCGTTGGCAACCATGTACTTGTAATCGCGCACCGTCACCGTGGTGGGCAGTATGCTGTGCAGCGGTATCTCATCGAGCTGGTGAATAGCGCTGCCTAGGTTGTAGCGCTGCATGGCGCTAATTTCTGGAAACATGGCCACCAGTTTTTCGAGGTTGCACTCTGGGTGTACTGCAATCATGTAGTCGGTGTCAACGCGCAGCGCATAGTTGTCCCTGTCTGTTGCGTGCTGCAGTATGCTGCACAGCTTGTTGTCAGCTTCGTCAGGCGACTGCACGTGCACGGGCCGCATGATGTTGTACAGCTCGCGTGCAATGACCTTGGCGCGGTCCTTTGAGTTAATAAGGCCCACAGGTTTAACAATTATCCACTCCATTAGTAGCTGCTGTAATATTCGTTAACTGTGTCGCTCAGTTCTTCGTGATCAATGGTCACTGTTGCATTGCTAAATACTACAACCTCCTGGATGTATCCTTGATGTGGGTTGGCCTGGTTGTAGCTACGGGCGCCAACAACAAACTTCTGTGAATGGCTGTTGACGTCATTTGCAGGAGCTGAAACGGTGGTGTTAGTGCCATCTAAATCGACAGAAGATTCACCACTTTTGCCATATGCCGCCATGATGTACTGCTGACCAATCGTTACAGCTGCAGTCGTGGCGTTGTACGCAGTGCTGCCGTGCCATGCTGAAAACCTTGCAGCATTGGTGCCAATTTTTAGCAATTCAAACACGTTCTGCGATGTTGTGCTATTGCGTGAGCCTGCAATAACGTCACCGCCGCCGCTCACGTCAAAGCTGCCCACGCCTAGCGCCACCAGTTCTGTGTCGTTCGGGTTCGCGTCAAAGTTGTTGTGCGACTCTAGGTAGTCGTCTGTGCCGTCAAATAATATGCCGTTTTTGCTGTTCAGCTGCAGCGTGCCGTTGCTGTAGATTTTAGGCTGTGCGCTTGTTGATGTCTGTTGCAAGTAATGGCCATTACCAGATTGACAATACCACCGCGAAATGAAACCGTCGCCACTGCCGCAAAATGTAGCCAGCGCAGCGGTGTCTAACACGCCTGCTCCAGTAAAGCCAATGTCTTGCGACGCTGCAGAAGGCGACGTGCGCCGCACCTGAATGCAGTTGCCTGTGTAGTTGACGTTGAGCTTGCGCAGGCTGTAGGCTGCCACTGCGCCGCTGTACTCCTGCAGCAGGTAATCCGTTTCCTCCTTGTAGGTAATCATGAAGCTGTACGCGGCATGGTCGTCGTCAATGCCCATGTACAGGTCTAGCTTCTCGATTGCCTGCTCTAGCGTGTCGTCGGCGTCTGGCTGTCTAATCGGTAGCGCCAACCATCCGCTGCCTGTGCTCTCGTGCAGGCCCAGCGTGCGAAAGTAAATTTTGCGCGTGATGTGGTAGCCTGATGCTGGCGATTCGCCTTGGTGGTCTACTTGTCGACCCGTGCCGTCATTGAGCACAGTGTAATACATTTCCGTGGTCTCTCCTGCGCCAATGACGCTAGACCAATCTTGCGCAAAGATGTCTGCTGCTTGCGCGTTATATCCGCGCACTGATGGCAATGCCTGCACAACGTTTTGCCCTGTGCTGCCGCCCACCGTTGTGTCTACGCCTTTGCCTGTGCCCTGCTCTTGCGTTGTTACAGATATTGCGTCGCGCCCTGTAATGCGCAAAGTCACGTCCACTTCGCACGCTGTGGCGTTCAGCTGCCAATTCACAGGCGCGTAGAACGTCGCAGTGTCTAGGTCTTTATAGAAGTTAAACGGCTCAGGTACTGCAGCGCTGGTACCACGCAGCACGATGCTGCCGCGCTCAACGCCCTTGGGCTTGTTGTGCCGTTGCAGTGTTTCTTCTACGGCCAACGTGTTAATTGAACGATTGTCGTCGTTGTCCTGACAAACCCAGTTGTTTGACGTGCCGTACACGCCAGCGCTTGTCTGCACTGTAATCTGACCCATGCTTGCAGCGAGCGCGCCCACGTATGTGCGTCCAAGGTCAAGGCTGCCGCGCCCTGTGGTTGCGTTTGCGACAATATCAAAATCGTTGATAAGCTCTAGCTGGTTGTTGCTCCACTTTTGTACTGTGAGCTGCACGTAATTGACGGACAACGATGCCAAGTATGAGCTGCTCAGTGTGCCGTTGTTGTCAAATACAACGATGCTGGGTGTTATAGAGAGGCCAGTCTTTTCTGACGTCGGTGGTGGTATAATAAATTCAAAGTCAATGTATCTGCTTGTTGCAATGCTTGGCTGATACACGCCTTGGAACTCTTTCGGCACATGAAAGAACGTGTTTGCCGATGCGCTGAACACTGGATCCTGTGCTATAATAGGCTGCGTGTCAAGGTAGGTGCTGCTGTAAAACAGACCCTGCTGCTGCACAACGTTGTCGCTCAAGCTGTTGCCATAGTACAAGGCGCTGCCGCCTGTGTCCCATTTAATAACGTTTTGAAGCACAATGTTCCCGACGCTGTCCTCCGCCACGCCTAGTGCAGTGCCGACAATGTAAATGCGGCCATGCATCAAATACAAGTCGTCGCTTGGTGCAGTGTCGCTGCCCTCGTAATTCAAACTGGCGTCTGTCTGTTCAACGCCGCTGGCAAAATTAAAGGCGCTAATAACTGATGCGCCGTCCGACGTGTCACGCGTCACGCGCACCTCATTGTGTGGTGGTGTGTAGCTGATGCGCCACGCTGCGCCCTTCTGCCGCACGTCGTTGGCTGCGTCTTTCTGGAATTGGTATTCTGAAATGACGTCGCGGTCGACCTCTGTGCCGTTCCACTGCAACACAGTGCCTGGCGTGCGCTCACCAGACAGCGCCACGGGCAACATGTGCCACGCGTCGCCATAGCTGTACAGGCGCCATTGGTATGTGATGCACAGCGATTGCAGTAGATCGTAGCAGCTAATGTACTCCGTGGCGCCGCTGCTGTTTACAGAGCTCCACGGGTTCGTGTGAATGCGCGAGCGCTCGATACTCTTAAGGTCTGTGCCTGCTGGGTGCGTCTCCGCAGCCATAATGTAATCATCTTCGCTGTACACGTCCTCAGCCCAGGCCAGCCGATACTCCGTGCCGCTGTTCTGCGCGTTGAGATATGTGTACAGAGACCACTTTTCCTGTATGTTCTTGACAATATCGTACACTGTTTGGTACCCAGTGTAGGCCGTGCCCGAGTTATTGTAATCTACATGCCTTAAAAGGCTCAGGCCGTCCGTTGCAACAATGGTCACCTCCTTGTTGGTGCTGTCCTCATTCACCTCAAACTCTTCCACCAATATGCTGCCCACCCAAATGCGTGTGCTGTCGCGCAGCACCTCTAGCAAGTAGTCACCGTCAGTGCTGGTGGCCAGTGCGGTCAACAACAGATTCAGCTTGGCGTGGATGTCAGCAGGCCACAGCGTCGTGACCTCGCACCGTGAGTGCATGATGCCTGGCACTAGCGCGCTGTCGTCAACGCTCTCGTACTTCAGGGCAAAGCCGTTGGCAGCTAGGGTGAACTCTGTCGTTTGATCACTGCCAGCTGCAGTGCGAATGATGCGCACCTCGTAGCTGTCTTCGTTTAAAGACTCGCCGACACCCTTGGCTAGTAGGTAGCTGCTCATGCGTAACGGTTGCGGGCGCTGTTGCTGCGTGCGTTGCTCAAAAATATGTCGTCGCCCTTAATGCGTCCGACTACCTCGACAACGCCGCCGCCCATCATATCTTTCAATTTACTCAATGGCGCAACAACTTCAGGGTCGATGGCTGCGTTTTTGTTGTCGCCAACCATTGCCATTGTTGGCCCGTATGCAAGGCCGCCCTGGGCTAATGCTGGCACCTGGATGCGGTTCAGCAATCCTGCGCCCACGCTAAGCGACGCGGCCTGCACTACGTTGCCCGATGCAAGCGCCTTGGCCACACCGATTGCGAGATACTGCTTTATGATTTGCCGCGCTACGTCCACCAGACCTTCAGCAAAAGACTCCGCGGTGCTGGCTGCACTGCCAAATGCCTGTGCAATGCTTTGCTGCATGTTGTCTGCACTTTCTTCAACGGCCTGCATGCCTGTCTGTGCCACTTCATAGGCTTTTGTGTTTTCTAGAAAACTAAAGAACTCGCCCATTGTCATGTGGGCCTCCTGCGTTTGTACTGTTACGCTCTCTAAACGCGTGAACAATTGCCCAATCGTGTCGCTTTGCTTTTGTACCGCCTCGGTGTTTTCGTTTGTGTTTTCTGTCAGTGCAGCCAGTGTGTTTTGGTATGTGATAATTGTGTCATCTGTTAACGCAATGATGTCACGCATGCCAATGTAACCCTGCTCCTGCTCAATAATTTTGCCCGTGTTAGACAGGATAGCTTTGTCGGCATCTGACAGGCTTTCTTTAAATTCCCTTGTGGCCCGCACTACTTTGTTAGTTTCACCAAACTGGCCTCTATATTCCTGCTCTATTTCTTTAAGCTTCTCGCGCAACTTCTTGTATCTAAAGAGTTGCTTAATTGTGTTGGCTACGTCCTCGCGCTTTTGCTTTTTACTAGTGTCGTCCAGCTCTGCAAAGCTGTTGCGCAGGTCGTCAATGCTATCCTTGGCTTTTTCAGTGTCGGCCTTTAGTCCCTGCATTGCCACACCGATGGCAACAATGACACCAGCAGCAGCCAGAATAGGATTTGCAGCTAACGCTAGGCCAAGCAATTTGACCTGTGTGATAATTTGTGGCAAGAAAAACAGCACTGGGCCAAAGGCAGCAGCTAACGCACCAAGGCGCACAATGGCCAACTTGGTGCCTTCGCTTAAATTGCTAAAGCCCTCAACCATGCCGCGCAGTTTGTCAATCATCGGCGCAATGCCACGAACCACAATGCGCCCTATCTCTTCGCCTAAGTCGCCAATCGCGTTGCCCAGCTGCGTGATGCCGCCATCTGCTAAAGCCGCTGCCTCTGCACTGCCGCCATATTGCTTGTTCAGTTCGTCCAGGATTATAGTCTGTGCCTCAGCAAGTCGGCCTGTTTCTGCAAGCGACTTAATCACCTCCTTCTGCTCTGCGCTAAACTGAATGCCTGATCTCGACAACGCTGACAGGTTAGCCACTGGATCATTTAGCGCCTTGCCCAACTGTATGCTTGCGCTTTTTAGGTCACCGTCTAAGCGTGTGGCAAGGTCTAGCGCTGCCTTTTGCGTGCGATCAAATTGCTGTCCTGTAATGTTAGTAAACGTCAGTAGCTGCGCCGTAGCGTTTTGCAGAATGTCCTCATCACCGAACAGTGTCGTTTTTTGCAAATCGCTGGCCATCTTTTGCAGCTCAGCAGATGTCTTGCCAGCAACGTTGCCCGTTGATTTTAAGCCTGCTTCAACTTGCGCAATGGCTTTGGCTTGATTTTGAAACGCGCGCACGCTAAGTGCCGCCATGCCCGCCAGTGGCAACGTCACGCTTTGCGTAATGCTGCGCCCTAGCTTTTGCATGTTGCCAGTCATGCCACGCATTTGGCGCTGCACCTTGCCCAAGTCCTTGTTAAGGCCGCGTGTGTCAGCTCCAATCCGTACTACGAGATCACCTAATTTCGCCATTTTTCTTTGCTATAGCTTTTAATTGTGCCCAGCCTGTATGAATACCAGCCTTGGGCTTTTCCTCCCACGGAAACACCGCCAAGTCCTTAGGCTTGACATTGCTTCCTTTCTTAGTGTGCACGTTTAACAACAAAGCGGTTTGCCATCGTGTACGCTCCCAGTCTACGCGTTGCTGCGCCTCCTGAGCTTTGTACCGACCGCGCACCGCGTTGCCAAACTCCCTGAATGTCAGATCATACAGAAGGCAAGGACTCAGGCACAACAGCCCGAGTCCAAGCTCTTCTATTTCGTCCCATTCAAGTGGTGTGTTGTCTCCTGGTTCTCCGTTTTTTTTTGCGGAGTCATAGAAGATTCAATCACCTCAACAACAGCAGTTAAATCCTGCACATCAATCAATCCTAGAAAGTCGTCCACTTCCATGTCGAAGGTCATGCCTTGCTTTTTGCAGCCCTCCTGCACAAAGTAAAATAGCAGCTCAGGCATCAGGGTGACATCCTCGCTGTCAATGTTTGCCACCTTGTGGCCAGTCGCTTGCTCAAAGCTGCGCCAGGCGCGCATGTTAGCCTTGACTGGGAATGTCCGTCCGTCTAGGGTAATCGTCATGCGCTAGGCGTAAATGTTGGGTCGGTGACGCACTCGAAAGTAGCAGTGTACGACGCGTTGTCTTCTGTGCCTGCGCTCAACTCCAAGCTGGTGCAAAAGGCTTTAAAGTCAATGTCCATGTCGTCAGTAATTTCAGCCTCTGCCTGGTTAAATGAGGCAATGGTGATGTCGAGCTTTTGCCCTGCTTCCATGTCTGCAAACAATTCCTCGTAGCCGTTGGTGGCGTCGGCTGCATAGAATGCAGTCATCGTCACGCTCAAGGTCTTAAGCCCTGGCAAAATTGCGCGGTATCCGCCGTTGTCTTTTGTTGTGGTGTCGCGTGTCTCAGTGCTGAAAGACACAGACAAATCTGTGAGGTGGTCGACCAAGACTGGTGTTGCACTGTCGTTTGCGAACGCAACTCGCAGTTGCGAGCCGTTCATAATTCCTGCTGTTGCTGCCATTATTTCTTATTGTTGGGTTTGATGCGATCTGCAATAATCATATTAATCAGACTGTCCAAATATCCAAATATCTGGTTGTCTTTTTCTGTGGGTGTAAGGTTAATTACAACCTTCACAAATGCCATGAGGGCTAGCACTAGCTCAGCCCAGTTGTTTAGTAAAAAGTCGGTCATGTTATGCTGTAGTGTGTCATGATGTTTGACTCGATGCCTGTGCGGTTTGCGCTTTGGTCACTGTCGTAAACTATTAGTTCCTGCAATCGCCCGTCAAAATAATCAGCGCCAGTGCCACCAATTGTGCCACCACCAGAAATGCCAGACAACAAAGACATGGCAGACATGACCTGTGTGCCATTAAGAAATGCACGCGCGTCGCCTTGCGTGCTGCCTGCAATCATGCTGTGTAAATTTTGTGCGGTGTTTGCTGTGGCATTACGGTTGGCGTCACCATAGCTGTATTGAAAGGTATTTCCTGCAATTACTGGCGCATAAAACCTGTTGGGCGTGCCGCTGATTTGCATTATTCGCTGAATGTCAGCCGTGTCGTCAAGTTTAAAAACATTAAATACACTGATGCTGCCTAAATCTAGACCTGTGTTGTCAAATGGAAACAGACGGTCCTCAGTGCCGTCAAAATTCATCGCAGGTTTTCCGTTGATCTGTACTAGAGTGCCGTCACCATAAACAACAGAAGGTTGATTGTAAACGTTGTCCTGGTTTAAATGGCGACCATTTCCGCTTTGGTCGTATAGACATTTGACATAGGCAGCACCTCCGTCTGCAAAACCCAATAAAGTTTGCGTGTCCAGTGTGCCATCACTGTCGTAATAAATTAACGCTTCGTCAAGGTTCGCTCTACGAACTAACATTGCAGGCCCAGTATAGTGACCGTCCAATTGACGCAGACTGTATGCGCCCCAGGCGCCGCTGTACACATTTAAAAAACGCTCAGGTATGACAGGCGTAGTGCGCGCTGTGTAGTCCTGTACGCTAATAAACAGGTTGCGCTCAGCGTTTACCTCAGTGACCTCGTTGGTGTACTTTACAGACTGCACAGTAACCGTGTCGTACACAACTTTGCCCTTGCGACTTAGCGCCGCCCGCACCTTATCTGCAAGGTCGTTGGCTGCTGCGTACGTGTCAGCCACGCTAAACACCTCCAGCTGCGCCTCGTCTACTGGCGCACTTTCCTTTGTGTCGACGGGCGTGTTGGACACAACAGAATACACCACGTAAGGCGTGGCTGCGCCTTCTTCTGCAAGCTCTGGGTAGATGCGCGTGCCGACCAACGCGGCCACCGCGCTGTCGTCTTTTAGCATGCTGTAAATGGCGGCTCCGACTTTCATTTCATAAAGCGTTCAAATTCTTGTCGCAGCAGTCTGTTGCGCAGCTGCTTCATGCGGTTGCTTGTCGCCTTCTGTGTGCGAGAAAACAAGCCCTTGTTGCGTGCTGGGCCAAAGCCGCTGCCGTTCTCTACAATGCTGGCAAACCATCCGTTTTGCCTGTTGCGCTTTAGGCTGCCACCTTTGCGGCTTGTCTTTGGACCTGCCAGTGTAATCGCCTTGTTGCTGCGTCGAAAGGTCTTAATGCTGCGCCGCAGTGTGCCTGGCCGCGTCATGGTGCGCACGTTGTTGCGCACGCCGTCCTTGCTGCCTCGGTTACGCCCTGGGCCTGTGCCTTTGTTGTACACAAAGATGTCGTCTTTGGCGTCCTTGATGTTAGCACGCAGCGCAACGTTGTAGACCTCAGCCACGCGTTCGTCGATGTCGCGCAGCTTTTGTGCGTCGTTCTCGCTCCACTTAGCCAGGCGCGCAATCTTGCGCTCCAGCTCTTTCATGCCGTCTACCTTAATCGCTGCCATCACTCAGATACTACGCGTTCGGTAATAAAGTGCAGCTCATTCTTTCGGCCCACCTCCTGCACAGCTAGGATGTTGTAGATATCGCCGCCGTAGCTGATGCGGTATTTGGGCGTAACAGCTCGCGTCTGTGTGCTGCTGCGCACGCGCCACGTCACGCGGTTCGTGCTTGTCTCCTGTTCTTCCAACACCGCGCTGCTGGCGCTCTTGTTGTCCAACGCAGCCCACACTGTCACATAGGTAGACCATGACGGCACGGTCTGGCCGTACACGTCCGCAGTGCGCGAGGCGCTCTGTATAATGATGCGTCTATCTAAAAACCCGATGTTCACTGCCTGTTGTCAATAATGCGTTCAACACTAAGCAGAGACTCCACTGCAATGGGCACTGTCGCTGTAATGGTGCCCGTCACTACTGCGCGCCTGTTCTCATACCAGTGCGCCACTAGCATCTTCACCGCGTGCTTAACGTTGGCCGTTTCGTCGACACCTACCGCAGCCGTCACGCGTACAGGGTGCGCGTTGTATGTCTCCAGGTCTGGCGTGTCGTGAAAATAGATTAGCATGCCGCCATCTGTTGCCGCCGTCGTGTAGTACTTGCTTGCTGCCAACGTCTGCTCTGCGCCTGCCGTGTCGTTGTACTTCACGTGTGTGATGGCTGTCACTGGCCCGTATGCCAGCGCTGCGTTGCGCCACCGCTCCAGATGAAAAACTGCAGAGCCGCCCGCTGTAAAGCTGCGGTTGCA
>Ga0181391_1000455_pt1 | contig 12445 bp, 14 predicted proteins | sample 14SPOviralmetaG_FD_130080 | JGI IMG/M metagenome (GOLD analysis project Ga0181391, IMG submission 130080) | Marine viral communities from the oligotrophic San Pedro Time Series (SPOT) site, San Pedro Channel, CA, USA - 14 SPOT_SRF_2010-08-11 | ecosystem: Environmental > Aquatic > Marine > Strait...
ATTTGATCCACCAGAAGATGATGATGATTTTGGTGATGCGAACGATCCACCAGCATTTTTCGATGTAAAACAGGATCCACCAGAAGTTTATAGAGTAAAACAGGCCCCTGCTGCTGATGGAAAAAGAGCTAAATATACGTGGACAACTACTCCGCCGCCAACACCGAAATATTCATCACGGGCACCGGTTTCTTTACCGCCAACACCGGTTTCTTCTTCTTCACCACAAACACCGGTTTCTTCTTCACCATGGACACCGGTTTCTACACCGCGGGCATCGGTTTCTGAAGTTGTTACAAACGAAGACGACGAGTTAGTTTTGGAAATACGTAGAACATTAGGACAACTTACGACGGTTGACGACTCTAAAAATCCTGACATAAAACAAAATGCACAAGAAATAACTTACCAAGGTGTAAGTTTTACACAATCTTCACTAATAGATTGGGACGAATTTAGAGCCGTTTGGAAATGGGTATTCGGCAAAGCGTATGATGCAGCATCCTATGCCGGCAAAGAAACATTAAAATATGCATTTAAATATAGTGGAAAATTTGCAGGTTATGTAGTAAAAGAAGCACAAACTGGTATTACTACGATATTGATTCCCAAAGTCAAACAAGCGGGAAATGGCGCTAGCTATGCAATAAAAAAAGCCATAGAAAAGTATAAAGATTATAAAAAGAAAAAACAACAACAACAACAAGAACTGAAACAACAACAACAACAACAACAACAACAACAACAACAACAACAACAACAGAAACAACAACAACAACAACAAGAAAAGAAACAACAACAACAACAACAACAACAACAACAACAACAACAAGAAGTACAAAATGATGAGATTCTTTATCCAAAATTACTACCTAAAAAAAATGATGAGAAACTTTATCAAAAAATACCACCTAAAGTAACCAGTTTTGAAGATTTTGAAACACGATATAAAAATATAGAAACAAGCGACAATGAGGAAAGGAAAAGAAATGAAGAAAAAAACAAGTTAATACAATTGTTAGGAAACTATTTAAGAGGGTTTATAAATTATCAATCTAAATCACCAATTACAGTAAAAAAACTTTTAGAAAACAGGATTGAACATAATGAAAACAAAATAAAAGAAGGAGACAATAGTGAACTAATCAAAAAATTTATTCGGATATACATATTAATTAAAAAGAAATTTGCTTCTTGGTTGGCTAAAAGAACTGAAACCCGTACCGGAGTTATCACAAATACACCTACAGAAACTAAAAATTATTCAGAGGTTACAACGTCTGCAGAAACTCAACCTAATGCAGGAACTCAACCTAACGTAGGAACTCAACCTAATGTAGGAAATCAACCTAATGTAGGAACAAGAAGAGACAGAAGAAGAAGAGGGAAAACACCCGTTACAAATGATGAAAGTGACGGTGGCGGTGGTGGTGGTGGTGATCAAAAAATCGTTCAAACACCTAACGAGCCTCAACCTGGCGAAGCACAAAATCGTCGACAGAAAAACGATGCTGGTCAAAAGGAAAAAAAGACGGAAACCAGAAAGGATAGACCGTTGACGCAGATGACGATAGAAGATTTACAAAATCGCAACGAAAACACCCTTTTGTTACCTGATACGTTAAGGCGTAAAATGACGATGTATGATAGCACAATTTTGTCAGGATTTACTGATCCGTTTGTAAATCCTTTTGCTGTTTTCCAGTACCGAAATGCAGGAGATTCGTATAACTATTTACCTTTACAAAGCGTAAACCGCATGCGCAGAAAACGAAACATGCACAAAATCGGTAGAATAGCGGCGCAAGAAACTTTTGCAGCTTCTGACGCAAGACGTGATTTAAAAAAACAAAGACTGATGACGCATCCTCCGGGTTTAGAAAAAGAACCTGTATTAAAAACAAAGGTTGTCTTAAACCCAGCGGCAGGTAATTACAGCTTGAGCGGAACCGTGCAGGCCATGCATCCAAAAATAAATTTTCTGCCCCGAAACATGGGAGGGTTAACCGGAAAAGCAAAACAAATATTTGGACTAGATAAATCTGAAAACATTCGCGAGCGAAACTATTTGCGTTATCCTGTTGATGTATACAACACGACAACAGCGTTTGTCTAAAAAAAAAAATGAAAAAACAGCAGTTTTCAAAATGATCGATAACGATAGCATTCACAATTATTATGCTAACTTTTTTACACATGACGGAAAAAAAAAAAGTAAAAAAGAAATACTCAAAAAAAAAGCGCCAACTGAACAACAAAAAACGGAAAAAAAATTAGAACGAATGTTACAAAGCGATGACGAAATGTCGTCGGCTGAAGACGTCTCTTCCAAAACCGCTAACGCGATGAAGATAAGACCTGTAAAAGTGAAACGCAAAAATGTTAAAAAACATAACAATTTTAGCCTGATCCCTAGTCATCCGTATCGGTCAATTTTTACAGGAGCTACAGGTTCGGGTAAAACCACAATGATGGTTAATTTGTTGACACGCCGTCGCTTTTTAAAGGATTATTTTGACGAAATATATTTGTTTTCACCTAACGTAGAGGTTGAAGAAGAATTTAAAAACATTGGTAAAAAAAATAAACATACCAAAATTTTTTATAAAGAAGATTTTCACCTGGACGATGTCACTCTTATTTTTGAAGAAATTAAAAATAGAGCGAAAAAATATGGAGATGTAGACAGGGATAAATTGCCGAGAGTTTTATTATTCATTGACGATTTTGCAAGTGATAGAAAAGTAATGGCAAGTAAAATTTTGAAAACAATTTTTTTTATGTCAAGAAAATATTCTGTCAGCACGTGGATTTCGACACAATATTATCGACGTGTTCCTCCTGAGATACGCACAAATGCCGAATTTCATGTAGTTTTTGTACAACCTAATACGGAATCGGAAAAAATCGCAGATGAGATGAGCGTTGGAAAATTTACAAAGAAAAAAATGTTGGAACTTATGGATAGAGTTGCTGACACTCCTTACTCATTCTTGTTTATTAACCGTAAAAAGACACCCAATGATGGAAGATTTAATTTTACATTTAAACATCGACTAACCATCCAATAAAAAAATCCTGGAAAAAAACATAATTCAAAATGACATCTACCAAAGTAACAAGAAAATTGGATGCAATTTTTAATGAAAATCAAACAGCAAAAGGGAGCGAAAAAATAAATAATTACAACGTAAATTTAGAAACCCCAAAACAAAAGTATACGGAATTTAAAGAAGCAGCAGCAACGAATGAAAATCGACTATTGCAGAAAGTAGGCAGAAAAAGTTTTGAAAATACGTTTCTTTCAAAAGAGCCTAAATACAGCGCGAAAGAATCGAGCATTGTGTACAATAATTTGGTACAACCTGTAGGAGGCGATGGAATAGAGACAGATCCTTCAACAAACGATCTGTTTACGTCTAAACATGTAGAAAGTTACACCGCACAAATTATTGGAACCGCTAACGTCAATAAATATATGGAAGCCGCGGGAGAAAAAGAAGGGTCTTCACTACGGGGTAGAATTCATACAGATTCTGAAGGAAACATTATTATTAACGCTCCACACCCTCACAAACACGCCACAAACATCTTTATGAATCGTAAATTGGTCAACTCTGGGCTCATAGCTACAAACGTAATACCTTCTCACATTTCAAAACCTGCATACGTACCATCTTTCCCACATTCCCGTTTTAAACAAAATACTGTGAACCCGGAAGCCTCATGAAATCTTCTTCTTCACACTTTTACAAAAATGCTAAAAAGACTCTACTGAACAAAAAAACAAACAATTCAGATACAAATGAAAAATATGATCAAGAACAACAAAATATGATTACAATCAAAAAAATAGAAGACATATTAATGGCACAAATACCTCTACATCTTTTACTGGATTATGAAGTAGAAAAGTGTTGCCAAAAAAATGAAATACACACAACGACAATGAAACGAAAAAACGAAAATTATAAACCTTTATCTTTTAACGCGCTTTTTAGAATAGATGAATAAAAAAATTGTACAAATAAAGCTCGCATAAATCAAACATCTGTCTAAGTTATTTTTTTTATCATGGGTTTTATTAATTACATCTTTGACGGTATGCAGAAAGCGTATGATTTTGAACGCAGACATCACGTTATTTCGAACTACATATTACCCGCAGCTGATTTTATAGCACCAGAACTAGCACCCGTTATTACTCCTGCTTTATTAGGAGCAGAAGCGGTTGTTGACGCTGTAGACATCCACAAAGAAAACAATTTTTCTGATTACGCAAATGCAGCGTACAAATCTGCTGAATCGACAGTCGAACATACATTTGGCGGAGCATTTAATACAGACGTTTTTAGGCATTTTAATTTGAACAATGACCACGATAGAAAATCAGAAAAGTTAATGAATGAAGTAGAAAAAGTAGCAGGTCGACTGTTGCCTTCGGCAACTGGAGGTGCTGCTATTACGCGTCAGGACCAAAACTATTCCCACAAAGACGCTTTTACACGTTATTATTATGGTGACCGTGGACACTCTGACGGTTCAAATGTGCAGAAAAAACAAACAAAAACTTTGCAAAATAGTTTTCCTTCGTCGTATAATACAAATGTGAGTCACCACCCCATGGCTGTTCCGCATGCTTTCGTAGAAGGTGTTCCACGTGCGGATCTGTATCATAATCCCAACGTTTTGGAATCGGGACAGGTCCCGGCGGGTGAACATGGTTTAAACACAAAACACATTAAAAATAATCGACTAGACGTTTCTATGTTACCAGAATCCAGTGTAAATACAATGAGAACGGAATCACAAGAAGGAAGCGGTTCCATGAAACGAAAACGCGGTGAAAGTGCTCCTATGGACGCGCCCGTTCCGGCCTTAAAAATAAGAAGAGCTTTTGAATAATTACGACTTTTTATTCACATTTTGCGTCCATAATTCAAACGTCAACATGTCACAAGCAGTTCCGGAAACAAAACTTGAATTGCGTGGGCTTCCCACGCAGACTAAAATTGGCCAGTATGACCCGACAAACTATCTCGTGCCTCGCATGGATGCGGATTTTATCATCGCACGCATGTCATTTCGGGAACGTGCTCTTGGTACAACTTCTAATACTCCTACAGGACAAGGCCAAAAATTGCATCTCAAAATTCCTGCACAGCAGCGTTCACTTATTCCTAAAGAAACTTACATTTCTCTGAAATGTAGAGCGACTATAGACCAAACAGTTGGCGTTGCTGATACTGTGGTCCAAAGACAAAGAATGGCTACAACAATTGAGTTCGAAACTATCCAAAATTTGTTCGAAAATCTTGTCATTCGAGACGGACGAGGGACAGTCTTGGAAGACGTGCGTAATTATAACATCGTCAACAGTATTATTCAGTCTACACATTTAAGCCCTGAGTATCGCGAAAGTATTTTGCAGACAGAAGGTTATTATAATACCCGTTCCATGGTCGAATTGACTTTTGGAGGCGGCGAAGATACGGATCCGCGGTATATGTTTTCGCCTATGAGAATCAAACTATTGCCAAAAGATGCTAATGGTGACTTGCAATTCCAACATCTAATTCCTGCTTATGTCGAAGTAAAAGCAGGCCATCAGTTGGTTCCGTTTGAGGCTCAAGGTGCTTTTGGGAACACGTCTACTATTGTTAACCATGTCGGTATTGAATATCGCAATGTTGTCACGCAAATTCCTCTTAGAGGTGTTGATGAAGACAATAATACGGTAGACGTCACTGAACTGAGATCGCCTATTAAATATATTTTCGATAATGGGGGTGGAAATACTCCTATTGTATTTTTTGAAATTACCGACCCAAACGTAGCTAAACTTTTTAATGGAGCCGGAGCGGTTGCTGTCGCAGGTAATGCAGAATTTATTAGTACTTTTGCTACACTTCCACCAGGTCATAGTCCTTACAGAAGAAATGTACATAATAAATTGTTTACCGAATTTGGTGAAGGAGGCGCCAATTTTAGTTTTCGACCGCTTGCTAGTGGGTTGATGAATTCAGATAAACATATTCCTCTATGGGCGACAAACGGTCTACACTTGGAATTTTCTCTTGATTCAAACAAAAACTTTTTCACTAGCAGATTAGGAATTTCGGCCAAAATAGAAATTATTGAAGCTCACATCAACTATACAGTGGCAACGTATTCACCGGTAGTCCAAGCAGCTTTAGAAGCTAAATATATTCGCGACGGCATTAATTTGATTATCCCAACTTATCACGTCAACATGAGAAACGCGTTGTCAGGAGGTAGTGTAAGTGAAGAATTTCAAGAGTCTTTTGCAATGCTTGACACGCTTTATACATTTGTTCGGAAAGATAGCACTGTGGATAATAGTAAAACTCACAGTTTTAAATTTGAAAGTCTTCCTTTGCAAAAGTATGTTGTTGATTATAACCGTATGAAGTTCCCAAATTGGGGATCTGAAGAAGATTTATCCGATACAGATTTGTACATGGAATTCCGTAAAGGACTGCACTTGTTGCATAGTAACATTTTCCAAACTATTTCTTTTGACGATTGGAAAACGTGGGGTAAACAAATTTTGATTACAAATTTTAGCCGTTACCCGGAAGGAAATTTGTCAGGAGTTGATACAAATACGGGTAGAATTAAAGTAAATTTTAAATATACCGACGACGAGGACAGCACTCCCTATCAGTTGCTGGTAATGTTTCAGTATCAACAGCTTATTACTATGAAAGATGGAACGCCGACTCTGATTCAGTCCTAGTGAAGAAAAAAAACTTATTTTTTTTCATAATTCAAACTGCTAAACAATATTTGAAAAAAATGACCGATTACAGTCTTCCTATAGCTAGACATGACAACAAAGGTTTACCTTTGTCAGCGCCAACAGCTAAAACACGAGAAGAACTTATTAATAAGTTACACGAATTACATTTTCATGTACCTAAAAGCGATGCCGGTATTTTTTTACATCGCCTATCTAAACGAGTTCCTGACTTGGAGAGACGAAGCACGCGACAAAGCGCGTATGTTGGAGGGCAAATTATAACTTTTCACATTCCGAAACAAAATCGCTCTATAGCACCTGTAGATATTTTTTTTGACTTCACTTGTGCGCTGTCCGTTGCTTCTGCAAATGTTTCGTTAGGTAAAAATGGTTCCATTCAAAACGTAATTCGCAGATTACGAGTCAGGGACGGACATGGACAAATTTTAGAAGATATAGAAAATTATAACATTGCTTACAACATGCACATACAAACTACAATAGACGCGGATTATGCAAAAGATGTTTTAAAAGCAGAAGGATATGACATTTCAAACCCTGCGCATAAAGACGACGCAGTTGGGGAGTCCAAATCACAATATCATAAACATTTTAACCAAGTCGAAATTCAAAACGATGAAAATAAAAACGATGAAAATAGTCTTCCTAAAGGCGCTTCTCACACTTTTAGGCCTTTAGCGTCCGGTTTTTTTAATTGTAAAAAAATGTTACCTTTGTGGGCAACAAACGGGTTATACATTGAATTTTTACTGGAGTCGAACGCAACTGTTCTGCTTGACGAAACAGTCGATGAAAACGACGAACCCGGCGACATCCACTACAAAATTTTCGACACTCATTGTTATTACACACAAACACATTTAAATCCTAGTGTTCAACATGCGCTGGAGAAACAATATATTTCCTCTAGCGGTTTACCTTTTACATATAAAACCGTCTACATGACACAAGTATTAGTCAATAATTATTCAACATACAAAAATTATACTATAAACGAAAATTTTGGAATGCTACACTCTATGGACGTTGTATTTACAAAAAACAAAGAATTTCAGAAAAATTTTTTAAAAGATAATGACTTTCAATTTTTACTACCTGTGGAAAATCTTGATAAATTTGCAGTAGAATTTAACGACGCCATTATGCCTGATTGGGGTCTTTCTGAAAAACAAAGTCCAGGTGTTCAGATGTATGAATCGCGTAAAAATTTGTCTTTGCACAGCCTAGATTCACATTCATATAAAAAACAACTGCATAGAAAACTTACTTTTGACAATTTTACACAACATGGTTTTGAATCTGAAACAGGACCGGTTAGAGTTATTAATTTTGAGTCTTTCCCAGGTGCTACATTTACAGGCATAGATACAACACATTTTCCTTTAAAGGTGCACATTGTTCCACGCACAAACGTCATTAATCACACAATGTGGATAGCTTTTCATTATTCTAAAAAAATAATTTTAAAAGACGCAACAACTACTCTTGTAGAGAGTTAGATAAAAAAATAAATAGTTACATAGAATTCAAATATAAGAAGAAGCAGAATGGAGAAAAAATCTGTTATAATTAGTAATTTAAATGAACCGACTCTAGTGCATCGAAGTAAAAACAAAAAATTTAAAAATAATATAAATAAACATTATCATAACGATGTATTATGTACATTATTAAAGCAACGAAATGCACATGTTAAAAATAAAAAAAAATTGTGTTCAAAATTCAAATATCATAAAAGACATAAATTTAAGATAGAAGAGATAAAAAAATAATGGGCATACATAAACAATTTTACAAAAATGATAGAAAAAAACACAAAAATTATAATTTTTATTTAAAGCATCGTTGCAGTTGCCAACATTCTTGTTGCTCTAATGCTCACAAACACGGTCAAAATGAATATGTGAAAAGATTAAGCATTGGAGGTGTTTGTTTACTTCCTCATACGCATAGGACACATTCACATAGAAGCGGCGGAGCGTGGAGAATAACTGATAACGTTTAAAAAGAAAGAAAATAAATACATTTTTCAAAACTCAAAATGCAAAGCGGTGGTGCATATGGAATTAGCAGACATTTACAAGATTCTAAATCGCCTATTTATGACGTGCACTTTCATTCTACACACAGTGATCTTCGTAACAAAAGTACTGTTGAGAACCAGTCTGTGTGTACCGATTCCGTCACAAATCCTTGTCTTTATTCTCCCGCTAATGAAATAAAAGAAATTTATGCATTGTGTGTTTCAAATGTACGTGTTCCGCTACAATGGTCACGCGTATCTCAATCTGTGCAGTCAAGTGGTGGTTTATTAGCAATAGAACTTGTAAAAGCTGACGGAACTGTAAACACGCGTTCGTTTCAATTTCTGACGAAAACAGATGGAACGATTACGAATCCAGCTGTAAAAAATCTTGTGAATGCTCAATTTCAGAATAGCACTGGCGTTTCTTCAGTATATAGAGGTGATACAAAATTTGGATACGATCGTTTATATAGATTCAATTTGGACAACACTAACAGTGACGGATATGTTAAATTTCGATTTAAAGATACATTTGTAGCTCGAGTTTTTCTAGGACTTAAAAATTTTGATGCGTATATGGAAGCAAAAAGTTCAAATACTTTTGATACATTTCCTGATCAAGTTAGTGTAGATGATACACTACCAACGCTATATTTACACGCAAATTTATCAACTGAAAGTGAACAAAATAAAGTTTCAAATAACATTATTTATACATACTACCCTTCGTATGTTGACGGTGAACAAAAATTTCAAGCGTCTGAAAAAAATAAAGAAATAATGTACAATCCTCTAAATTCGAAAATTCGAACATTGAACACTATGCGGTTAGAATGGAGATTGTCTAATGGAGAACTGGCCGAACTAAATGGTGCTGAATGGGAAGCAAAATTTCAGTTTTTTACCGCAGATGCGACTCAGGATAATTTCATTAATAATTCCACTATTACTCCAATGATGTTCTAAAAAGGACATCAAATTTCAAATAATGATAACGCCTACGCCTTCTATAAATACAAAACGACTTGCGCTTTTGGTTGGAGCCGCTTATGATTTAAACAATGATGCCAGAACAAGATCACAAAACGAAAATGCGGCGGAAGAAAAAATAAATAAAGCTTATAATATGGAAAGGTTTTATGGACGATTTGTATTACAAAAGAATGTTTCAGACACAAACGTTGCTCTTTTCATTAACGAAACTCAGCGGGAAGCGGTCATCGCTTACCGAGGTACGTCTTTTAAAGGGAAAAGTCAAAATATTGTGTATGATTTACTTGCAGATGCTACCGTTGCTTTAAACAATACGTTGTCGCAATCGAGTATGTTGGCATCGAGGATAAATCAAACAAAAAATCTTTTAGATTACATAGACAATTATGGAAAGAAATATAATATAATGGACAACGTGCAAAGTAGTTTCATTTCTTATTATTATCATCCTACAAGTACAGTTGCACAAAAAAAGTATAAAGTAATATTAACCGGTCATTCTTTAGGAGGTAGCATAGCATATGCTATAGCGTCAAAAGCGTCCGACATAATGTCGCGATGTAGTAGCGTCCACGTATTTAACCCCGGCACGACCCCATTACAAAGTATTCAAAATAAATTTGGATATGCGACTCATTTTTCTTTTTCTCGTTTCGTACACGTCCATGTTGTTATTGGTGATTTTATTTCTTCTAATGCTAATCATTTGGAAGGTAGAAAACATTTTTACCACATGAAGAAAAATTCGAATTTTTTCCGCACGCTAATAGGTGCGTTTGTTCCTTTGTATTCAAATGTAGAAACGATTCGTAATTCTTTATCAGCTCATAGCTTGCGTAATTTTTATTAAATTAAAATTCATAATGAACAATCGCGGAAATAATAATAACAACAACAATACTAACGGGCGACGCGGACGAAGCGGACGTACAAATTTAACTAGAAGGTTTGCAGAAGCTAAATGGGACGAAGATATTTTTTGGAGGACATGGCCCACAGCTTTTGACGAATTATCAGTTGCGAGACAGAGAATGTTGCTAGCTATGTTACGATTGGAGATGCCCCATTTAAATGAACAAGAAATTTTATACATGGCGAGATTTAGAGCAGAACAAGAAAGCGAGGACGCCTTAGACCAAAGAGATAATGCACGTTTAATGGAACATAATAGGAGAGTGCGTCCTACTATGCCATTTGAACAGTTTGGTTTGAGAGTAGGAGTAGAAGTGGGACCTGATCTGCCTGTTGATGAAAGAGTTCTAGGAGAATGAGATTAGAATTTTTAGAGTCCAAGGTACGTTGGCGAATTATTTTTACATTCATTTTTCAAATAGTTAGATAACAGGTGAAAAAAAAAAACAATTATGGGAAGAGGCTACCCTAAAGGATGTCAAGCGGGTTTTTCTATCAGACCTATCAGTCAACACCATGCGTGTCGGCTCTATGGAGGAGGCAAAAAGAAAAAGACAACTAAAAAAAAGAAAACAACAAAAAAACGTAAAAAGTCTGTTACAATTGTAGTTCCAGCTGCAGCACAGCCTCTTAGACGTAGTAAAAGAAGAAAAGCAGCTGCAACGATGACGGTTACAAGTAAGAAGAGAAAGAAAAGTACTCCAACAGTTACACTTAGGCGTAGTAAAAGGATCAAGAAATAACCCATAACTATTTTACAACATCACTCTAATATTTACGCCTAGTCGTAATTTATGACATTCAACCCATAACTATTTACAATGTAAGCAAATCTCTATACCATACGGGCATTTTTTTAACTTTTACCATAATTATTATGCCTAAAACTACTATTCCTTGGATTACTAAAATTAAGTCATCGACTTCTGACTCGACTTATCAATATGGAACAATCGTTTATGAATCACTTATCATAAAAAAACGACGACGGCTTAATAATATTAAACAGTGTCAAATTAAAAAATTAAAAAAAAACAATAGCAATTAGTATGCTAGATATTGCAACATGATATGATATCATTTAAAAAAAATAAAAAAAATATATGTATATATATATATATATATGTATATATATATATATGTATATATATATAGATATATAGATATCTATATATAGATATGTGCAAATAAACACAAACCCATAACTATTTACAATGTAAGCAAATCTGTATGCTCTACAGACACTTTTTTTGACTTAATACAATTATGACTGAGTCTGCTTATCAACATGCACTAATGTGCAAGCCTGGACTATATGCGTGTCAAACACGGCGACGTCTTGATACACAGTGGTTGAAAGAGATGAAAAAGAAGAGTCAAATGGATAACGCTCGTGATTATGATCAGCGTTTTCTGAAATGCATGAATGAGGATTTCTTTACTTTTCGAAGTAATGAAGATAAGAGAGATATGATTAAGCTTCTTAAGAAATATAAGCCATTAGTTGAAAGAGTAGGCTTATTAAACTATATGCTCATGATTTCAGAATAATAAATAAAACAGTCTTTTAGACAAAATTCCGTAAAAACGGTTGATTGTAATATCACTCCTAGGAGTATTTGTAAATACCAACGCGATGCGGGAATGCAGCTTTTCGTGACCATTTTTTTTTAGCTGAAAACAGCTAAAAAAAATGGTCACGAAAAGTAGCATTCCTGCTTATACAAACA
>Ga0181391_1000458_pt1 | contig 12383 bp, 19 predicted proteins | sample 14SPOviralmetaG_FD_130080 | JGI IMG/M metagenome (GOLD analysis project Ga0181391, IMG submission 130080) | Marine viral communities from the oligotrophic San Pedro Time Series (SPOT) site, San Pedro Channel, CA, USA - 14 SPOT_SRF_2010-08-11 | ecosystem: Environmental > Aquatic > Marine > Strait...
AATCATCGGAGCCGATCTTTATGGCCCGATGAACAGGCACTTCTAGATTAGTCATTATTTTATGGTGTGTGGGAAAACTACAACATCAACCTCAGACTGTCGTGACTTGATCTCTTCAAAAACACGCGATGCGTAATCGACTAGCAAAAGATAGTCTCCATCAACCTGATTGACAGGGCGAAGGTTGAATCGCTTCATCACTAGATCGTCGATGAGACATGTCCTCTTCCAAGCGGATAGGTTCGCTGCTATCGCCTCATCAGCGATCTCTTCTATCAGGGTTTGAATCCTAATACGGTAAGCGTATTGGTGGAGTTCTGAATCATGGGATGAGCCGGAACGGAACAGGCATAGAATGCCGCACCCTACAATAAGTAGGGCTATTGCTATTATGGTCGGGATCATTTGTTCGAGAGTTCCATGTGTTTATAAATTAGGTGAGCCAGTTGGAACCCATCCCCATAGTTCCTCACCCGCTGTAGCAAGGCACGGTGTTCTCCTGAGAGACCAGCACGTCTCCCAGTCATCCACGCCTCGGTGATCTTCTCATACCAAACGCCGTGGTTCGCGGCTACCAGTGCGCGTAAGGCGTCTTTGATTTCTTCCTCGCAGTTTTCGAGGAATTGATTCATAGACATTGCCCTCATGGACACGTTCATGGCCTCCTCGAAGGAAGAGGTGATCCAATCCTTGATGTCCAACTTCGCCTCGTTCGTAGTCATTGCGATGCTCTTACGGCGGCAACCGGACGGGCCAGTGTGGATCTCATCGCCCACTTTCTTAGCCGTGAAGCCATTCTTCTTGGCGAACCGTTTAAGTTCTGCCATTGAGATTAAGGGCTGCGAATAGCACTCGTTCAAGAGCACCACGTATGGTTCTAGTTCTGTCTTCTTCATTGTATTTACTTTGAGTCAGGTTAATTCCTGAGAATGACCCCCGCGCTTTGGCTCAGGGATCATGGTTCAAGATTCAATCATTTACCATCTGTTGTCAATTCTTTTATTACCAACCCTCAACATGGGTATGGTCCATGTGGGTCACAATGTAGTGCTCATCATAGGTTGTCGAAGACCCACACCTAGGACACACCCCGTCGCGATTTTCCAACAGCCAGCTTTTCTGACATGAGTTTTCATCGACCATTTCGGTCGCCCATTGGAACCAGTCTAGGCCATAATATACATCCTCGAAGACGTTATACGCTCGCGAGCTACCCACCGCGCACTTGCATGGCGAGTAATTCGTTTGAACGACTACGCCTCTCCGTGTTCTTGGCTCCTGTTTTGAGGAGACCAGTTCATCGTATTGGTGATGGAGTAGAGCTAGTTCTGATTCCAGCGTGGTGATCTGATGATCAATGGCGGCTATTGTATTGTTTGTATTCATAGAGTTTATAGAAGGATTGAGTCCTGACTGGTGAACCCCGACTAATGATTCGAGGTTCACGATCAAGGCTCAGTCTTCGGGATCAACGATAGCCATGAACTCGGCGTCTGCCTGTTGCGCTCCTGCCTCCTCTTGGCCATCACGCCAACACATGCGCCACAGCTTGGCATTCTCGATTGTCTGCGGGATTCTGAGGCCATCGATGCGCTGAGGGCATTCTGATGACTGCTCGCCAGACAGGCCGCATTCGTAAGCCATCTCACATAGCTGGTCCTCGGTGATATTAGGCGCACCATCAAACTCCTCCTCTTCGGGAAGATCGGAACGATTGATGGACCCCCAAGGCAACCCAAAATGCTCGGCGCATACCGGACCATAACCCGCTGCAACAGATGAGTCGGTGGATAATGCTCGCATACAGAAGCAACAGTTCCCCGTCAGACGACCGTAACTAGCGGCTGCTGCGGCTGGATCGTCTGCGAATTCGAGCACTAGGGACTCGATCTCAGGGGTGCATTGCCGAGTTGGTCGGAACTCACCATTGGAGATGGTTCCATAGAATCCCTGACCGAAGGTGGGGTGAGCAACGGTGAATGATCCAGCGAATTTAGAAGTGGGTGATGCTTGGGCAACCTTTATCGAGTGCTTCCCATCAGCGGTGGTCGATTGGAACTTAGGATATTTGAGGCGGGTCTTCGCGTGATTAAGCATAGCATCAATCTTTCCAGTGGCGATGGTGACCTTTGATGGGGCATGGCTGGATCTAGTCTGAGTGGCCAGCTTGTGGAGCCAATACCGTTGGGCCGGACTCATTGGGCGGTCTTCATCAAAAGAGCGTCTCTCTGCCTCGCACAGGCTCATCTCGAAGTCCCCAAATTTGGAGTTGAGGTAGAGCCATTTACCTGCAGCGCGGTCAGTCTCATGGTCTGAGGTGAAGGCGGGATGAACTTTGCCTGTTGATGATCTGATGGAGTCGAATTGAATTTTGGTCATGGTATTCATTATTTTGGATTCAGCTTGAATGCTGAGTGTGGCCCCCTGCCTCATTGGACAAGGGACCATGGCTCAGGATTCAAGATACAGCCTTCCATTCATCGAGAGGGCATCCGGTGATATATTCAGCAGCTTTATTAGCTTTACTGCCGGCAGTGATCAAAAGCTTCGGATCGGCTTTGAGGGCATCGAGCCAATGCTGCAGGTAAGCTGCTGAGTTGAGCTTCACCTTGTCGGTCCAACAGCCAGTGATGGAGGAGAGGTAACTCGCACCAAGCTCTGCGACTAACTCCTCGCGGGAATACATGTCGGTCCCATACGAGGTAGGGGTCATCACCTCAGGGCGGTTGAGGCGGGACGTGTGGCCAGTTCCATGGATCTCCTCATGCAAGCGGGTCGCATATGCTGCCTCGGGCGAGGTGAAGTCTTCGAACCTTGGGACGTTTACTCGGTCCTTGTCGGGCCAGTAGCATGCACGGTCACCACCAAAGACGGTCGATGGACCATTCTTGTAACCGTCGAGGAGTGCCTCGGCTGCTGCGATCTTCTCATGCTGGGGCTTGTCAGATGCTTGTGCGGGGATCTCAGGGAAAGTGACGCCGGAGATCTGTTCTTGATTGAAAACCGTGCTATGAGTCCAAACGGGGATTTTCTTGACCGCCTCTTCTGGATTCTTAGTGACCCTATCATTGGCATCTTTGAGAAGCCAATTGAAGAATAGGATCTTGGTCCCCTTCTCACCTTTGACATTGCCACCAAGTTTTGCAAGCTGTTTAAATGAGAGCCAGTAGGGGCTGCTAAACCCGCGACCAGCTAAGGTGAATACGTTGACGCCTTTGTAGACGGTGGGTGACACATGGTTGCGGGGGCTGTTTGGGCCAGCTAGGGTAACTCCATTGGAGCACCATTCTTTTTGCCATGGCATCGCCCCCCGCTCTTCAATCAATGCGATCATCTGATCAGTGATGACCTCTTGGGCGGTTTTCTTAGGGCCTTTCTTTTTAGTAGTAGTTTTCATGGTATTCAATTTCAGTTTTAGCACTGATGGCTGCACCCTGACCCGAGAGTCAGGAGGCAGGTTCAAGGCTAAAGGTTATCCATCATTATCCCTAGCTCGGTGTGAGCCTTACGGGCCGTTTGATAGAACTCATCACTCCAATGACTATGATCCTTTATACCTTTGGCAAGGGCCGCTTCACGCGCAGCCAAACTCTTCTCCCGCTCATCAAGCTCGGCTTCACGGGCCGCACAAGCTGCATCGACTTTATAGTCAACCCACTTGTCAATCCCGTTCGCCCATACGGACGGGTTGTAGTCTGATTTGATCGCCTCGGCTGCGGGGGCGATGTTGTCTGCGAGCCAGTCTCCCATCAGTGTGCCTTCAAGGATTGCGATGGTCCCATGGACCGTGATTATCTGCTGCTGTTTTGTCATGGTATTCAATTAGGTAGATTTTAAACGCTGGTGGGGAAGAACGAGGCGATCACCTCGATAGAATTAAATAAGATCCAAGAGACTTGTGCGCCTCCGATGGTGCGGATGTCGATCTTCTTAAGATAGTCACCGGAATAGAAATGGATCTTTTCGACATTGCCGTCTTCGTCAAAATCGACATCTTTTATCGACTCGTTATAGTAGGCGAATGTTTCGAATGTAGGAAGAGATTTGAAAATCTCAGTGACTTGGATCATTGTTGTAATGTTCATGGTATTCAATGGTCGGAACCGACCGTGGCACTATTAAAGGCGAAACCCTCTTGATTGTCGATAAAATAATTGAAAAAAGATTTTATGGGGTCTGTTCGACCGTCAAATACACACGTTTTTTAGCCACTCAAAATACATGAAGAATCGTTGCAAAGCATTGAACAATAAGGAGTTAAGCTCTAACAGATCTAACAGACACTCAAAAACATAAGTCATTGTGTTTCAATGAGTTAAGACTATTGCAACAAATATGCAAATGTCGTTGCAGCATCTCAGCCTACACACAGCCCATTTTGATGTCCCCCCTGTCAGATCGCAACCTCGCGCAATTGTGACCATGCTCTCACATCAATAATTTCTAGACTTGTTCCATGAACCGCCCACCTTGAACCTCAATCACTCTCTCACATCCGACCCCATTTTACATGGACTATGATCCAAGATTCATTAGTGAGATTTTCTCGCCTGATTTCTCCCACTTAATTATTCAAGATTCATGATCCAAGATTCATGGTTCAAGAATCAGATTTGCATTTTGATAAATGAATCCATTTCTCAGATTAGAATTCTGCCGAGATCGAGAGCACCTCAAAATGAAACCCGCCACTTCGAAATGACCAGCGCGATCCTGCATCGTGCACCTTGAAAAATGATACGGGGACCATGATCCATGGTTCATGATTCAAATTTCGCTTTGTTTTTTCTCGATACTGCGACTCTGGAGCAGTCACTGTTCGGGATTCATAACTCACTTGGCGTCAGCCACTAGACACCTCTCCGCACTGGAGGGATTACGTGTCGATTTGACATGGGACGCCACCCGTCACTGGCAGGTTTTTGGGTGGTGAGATGTATGTATATATACCCTTACAGGAAAAAACTTGACTAAAACCCTGCACGAACCTGAAATGGGGCGAAATATGGACAAAGAAGATAGCTATTACGTTAGGAATCAGGATGCACGGAAGGATTACCAGCGTCAGTATTACCTAAACAACAAGGATCGGATAATGAGTAAGCGTCGAGTGGAGGAACTTGCTGACCCAGAAAAGTTCGAGCAGAGAAAAGACTATAACAAAAGTTACTACCTCAAGAACAAGGAGAGGATTCTCAAAAGGAGAGCGGAAATATACGCAGCGAAAGTCGCTTCCCGCAGAAAATGAAATCAAAAGTATTTCTGTAGCTCATATCTACAGTTGTAATTTACAATTGGAGAGTAGTAAATCTAGAATACTTTTGAAATGAACTTGTGCAAAACCTCCGCTAAAGATGAAGAATAAATTAAATGGGATAGGAAAGATATACTGCATCAACCTAGATCACCGAAAGGACAGATGGACTTTCATGGAAGATCAATTCAGAAAATGGGGCGTAAGCGATTACAACAGAGTATCCGCTCACGATGGGAAAAACGACTTGAGGCATATCCTTGAAGGAGAATACCCCCCAAACATGTCATCTCCTGAAGTTGGTTGCGTGGCTTCACATTTAGATGCGATAAAGCAGTTCTACGCCACGGGAGAACCATATGCTGTAATTATGGAAGATGACTGTGAGTTAGACTTAGTTAATTACTGGAACTTTTCTTGGGGGGATTTTTTCAAGAAGCTCCCGTATGATTGGGATGTGTGTCAGATTAGCGTAATATGCACTACTTGTGTCTACTACCACATCCACAAAAGATTTATAAATGAGTATTCCACGGCGTGTTACCTTATAAATAGAAACCATGCAGAGAAACTTATTCGGCTACATTGCCCCGATGAAAAATTCAAGTTAGACAATGGAGTATTACCGAGGGCGGTGGCAGATGAATTAGTTTACAACTCAGGAAACACTTACACGATACCCCTCTTACTCTACAAAAATTCTTTTGGGTCTGAAATAAACCCTCAAAATGTTGATAGTCTCCATAGGGAGAATTACGAGAAGCAGCGTAATTATTGGGAAACACATGGTTTGAATAACACCATTGAGGATCTAATGCGCTTAAAATTTTATGGGCATGAAGCGCCAAAACTATGAAGGGGGTAAAACTATGAAGATAGCGATCGCTCAGTTATATACTCCCAATTACGACTCTTGGTCATCAACTGTAACCAACAATACCAAATCTTATTGCGACGATCAGGCATATCAATTTTTTCACAAAAGGATTGAATATCCTAAAGACAGGCATCCCGCTTGGTATAGAATCCCTTTCATTCTTGATATTTTCGAGAAAGAAAATGTGGATTGGGTGTTTTGGTCTGACATCGACTCATTGATTATGAATCACTCTATTCGCATAGAGGATTTTATTAAAGGCGATAAGGATTTAGTAATAGCGAGTCAGGGCCGTGGCGAATATTGCGGGGAACAGTGTCAGCACGTTTTGAACACTGGTCAGTTTTTTATAAAGAATACTGAATGGTCAATTGAACTCCTTAAACTGTGGTGGGAGTGGGGTGAAAAAAACCCAAAATATTTGTGGGATGTGTGGTGGGATAACGATGCAATGAATTACTTTTGGAAAAAAGACATCCTAGATTTCTCCACCAAAGTAGATGTCGAATACGTAACAAGTAAGTTCAACAGCTTTTACTATAATTACATTGAAGGCGACTTCATATGTCACTTCTCAGGCAACTTATCTTCAGAAATCAGAGAGGAACTAATTAAGGAATACGCACAAAAATTGAATTGAAACACCGCCCCAACCCACGTTATTGACTGCCCCGCTAGAAATGATATTGTCTGGTCATGTCAAATGCCGACTTACGCAAAAGCTTACTAAAACGAGCAGGGGTTTCCGGTATGGGCAAAGCAAAGCGCACACCCAGCCATAAAACTAAATCCCATGTTGTAGTCGCTAACTGCAACGGAAAACCTAAGTTAATCAGGTTCGGGGAACAGGGTGCAAAGACTAATCAGAGTGCCAAGCAGCGAAAAGCGTTTAAGAGCAGACATCGCAAGAACATAGCAAAAGGTCCATGCTCCGCAGCTTACTGGGCAAACAAAGTAAAGTGGTAAGGGAATATGTTATACAAATTAATATCCGATTTAATCAAGGCTCTTCAAGAAGCTTTAAAAGAGCTTGACGAATTTGGTGAGTCCAAACCAACCGTTAAGAAAGATCCATCGGTTACTTCATCAGTATCTGTTACTTCAAGTGTATTTGTCACCCCTGCCGTTTCCGTCACATCAAGTGTGACATCAAGTGTGACATCAAGTGTGACATCAAGTGTGACATCAAGTGTGACATCAAGTGTGACATCAAGTGTGACATCAAGTGTGACATCAAGTGTCTCCACAAATAATTACACACCTTGGCCCCGCTTCAAGTATCTAGAAGGAGAGTTCAAGGGGAACCTAACAAAGACGCGAACAATGGCTCTAAGTGATGATGGAACGATTCACTCATTGGGGTATAAATCCGATGTATATATTAAAACAAATACTGCCGAAGACAGTATCGAAAGACAGGATACAGGATACAAAGGTTTCATTGGAAATGTAAAAGCGTCAGACGGTTACACTTATTTCTTACCCGCCTATGCAAGTTCGATAGCACGACTAGGTAGAAAGACAGGTTCAATTTCTGTAGATAAGAAATTTAGGATGAGTCCTCAAGTTAGGTCGGGGGCAGAAGGGACCAACGGAATAATCTACATGCCATCATATACAAAGACGCTTCAGATTTACACCTACGATACAAAGACAGAAGAAGTATCCTCGTTCAGACCGCCCAAACCAAAGAGATTTACAATGTTTAATCATATCTGGGGAGCGGCTTCCGATAAGAAAGGAGAGGTTTATATGCCCCCCGCACTTGGAACGAGTGTTGCAAAGATTGATAAAGATGGCGTATTTAAATATTTAGATGGGCCTCCAGTCACGTCAGGAGTGTCCGGCTTTTCAGTAAAGTATGTCGGGGCCACTTATGTTGAGTCAGTCGATAAGATTTTCTGCTTACCCCGCCAAGGTAAAAAGTTCCTAGTAATAAACTGTTCAGACGACTCTTACCGAGAAGTAGGTCTACCTAAAGAATATTTGTCAGTTGCAAATAAAAACAAAAACTTCCACGGCTACCTCGGACCTGATGGTTGGCTATATAGTGCTTTCTGGGCAGACACGAAATGCTTTCGAATCAACCCCGCCACGCTTGAGTGTCAGTGGAAAGATTATGAGTATGGGTTTATGGGTGGTAAGCCCACAGTTAAAGAAGGTTCTGGTATAATGAGCCTCGGAACAGGTTACTCGACGGCGGCAGTGGTTAAGGGTGACAGTGCTTATTTAGGGTTAGCAGGAACATCAAGAGCAATAAAACTTGAGTTTAAATGAAGAAAAAGAAATCCACAGTAAACAGTGCGGGTAACTATACCAAGCCTACGATGCGTAAAAGATTGTTTGAGCGCATTAAAGCTGGCTCTAAAGGCGGTCCCGCTGGTGTATGGTCTGCGAGAAAAGCCCAGATGCTTGCGCGGGAATACAAATCTAAAGGGGGAGGATACAAGTAATGCCAAAGAAGAAATCACAAAAAGACTTAGATAAGTGGACTAAAGAAGATTGGGGTTCAGATTCTAAGGGCGGTCGCTACTTACCAAAAAAAGCACGGAAGAAACTAACTTCCGCTCAAAAAGCTGCGGGGAACCGTAAAAAAAGAAAGGCTACGGCATCGGGGAAAAAGCGAGCAAGCTACACCGAAGCAGAGAGAAAGGCTTTCCTGAGAGCGACTAGCCGGAAGAGGGCTAAAAAAAGTAAGAAGAAATAGTAACTCTTCAGTTGTAATTTACAATTGGAGAGTTATAGTGGGGGCATGTCTTCAGATTACATAATGCCTGTAGGGTTCCGAAAGATACCGAGAGCAGATGCTAAATATGCTCTTTCAGATAACGGAACGGTGTGGAATTTAAAGACCAAGAAGCCTTTAAAACAACAGTGGAATGGCTATAGGTCTTACACTACAATCAAAGATCCCGAAGGGCGGCAGTTTCGATTTGACCCATCTACAATTGATGATCCTAAATACACGCCGTTTACTAGAGATTGGGTTCTAAATGTAGATAAAGCAAAGATAATACCCGAATACCCCGATTACGCTGTATCACACTATGGTGCAGTTTATCGGATAACCCCGAAGAATACGGGTCCGAGAGCGGGGGAAGTATTCATGATTAAGCAACACACCAAGAACGGCTTCCCATATGTTCGATTGAGGCTAGACAACAACAAAAGAAAATTCGTTCGGTCAGACTTGCTAACGGAACGAATTTGGGGTGGTGAGTCTACTCTTAGTTAGTCCTGCTCTTCAGCAATAACTACCACTTCTTCAAGAACTGGTAGTTCTTCGTATTTGGGGGGTCTAGGGATAACATCGAGTCCGATACATACTTTCGGTGGGATTGGTCGAAAATTAACAACCGCTCGAACATCTTCAGCGGGGTCTGTGAACGGAATAGGGAGACTACCCGTCACACCAGTCGATGCACAAGAGACACTAAAAAAGATACAGGCTACGACGACTAATAATTCGATTACACGTTTCATACCCCTCAACGATATTAAACACGATTTTCATGTCAACTTCTAAACCATTGACTAGTTAAAAAGAACAAAGTAATCTAGAACGACAATGGCTACAGATTATCCTTTAGAAATTGACGGATTAGAACTCGATGCTCTGACGGAAAAAGGTAAACCCGTTGAAACACGACTCAAAGATGTTAAGTGCGCTATATCTATTTTTAATACACTTGCGAAAGCAGATGAGAAGTCTGCGGTCAACAGAGCCAGAATCGACGCGATGTTCGACGGCTCGGCCCCTTATAATCAGGGAAGTCTCGCGACGAGTGGTCAACCGCTCAAAACAAACTTAAACTTCGGGGAAGCACAACGCTTACTAGACATTGCGCTATCCGCATACGTTGATCTCTATTCGAGTCTAGAATCACTCGTTGAAGTCAAGGGAACTATGGGGGAGCGTAGTGAGATGGAGCCGATGGAAAGCATCGTTTCCGATGAGCTTACACACTTGATGCGATCTTGGCCTGAGTTTCACAGCGCATACCTAAGACTCTGCACCACGTTTATTAAGCATGGGGTTTCCATCGCTTACTTTGACACACCTGAAGATTGGAAGTTTCGCGTTGGTGGGTTTAGCGATATATTAATCCCGAGACAAACCGCTGCATCTGAATCCTGTATCGATGTAGCTGTAGGTCGTAGGAGTTACTTGTTGCATGAGCTATATGCATTCATCAAGAATCCTGAAGCAGCGGCCAAGATTGGTTGGGATGTGGAGGAGGTAAAGCGAGTTATATCTAAGAACGCCTCGACTAAGGGTAGGAATCGTAGTAGTAACTTAGAGAACTTTGAGATTCTCCAACAGGAGATGAAGAACAACGACATCTATCAGGGGATTCAGAATCCTACTGTTTCGGTGTTACATTACTGGGTGAAGGAGATGGATGGTTCTGTGAGTCACTACATGTGCGCGGAGGACAATCCCAAAGAGTTTTTGTATAAGAAAGTGTCTCGCTATGATAATGCGGAGCAAGCGTATGTGATGTTTACGTATGGTGTGGGATCGAACGGGACGTATCATTCGATTCGTGGTTTGGGTCAGCGAATTTTTGCACACGTTCAGACTAGTAACAGGTTGCGTTGTCAGCAGATTGATGGGGCTATGTTGGCATCGGCGGTAATGATTCAGCCGGAGAACCAGCGTTCGTTGGATGAGTTACAGTTTACATACTATGGTGCGTATGCGGTGATGAGTCCGAATGTTAAGATCGTTGAGAAGGCGATTCCTAACTTGGGAACAGCGGTTCAGCCAGCATTGCAAGATTTGACACAGCAGTTGCAGTTGAATACTGATACGGTTAGCACGTATGGAGCGAATCAGAGTTCACCATACAGGAATCAGATGCAAATTACTGCTGACATGGATGTTACGACACGTTTGTCTGGTGCATCCTTGAACCTGTTTTATTCATCGTGGACAAGGTTACTGCGTGAAGTGGTTCGTCGGGTGGTTACGACTAAGAAGCGTGATGGAGCGATTAAAGATTTCTTTGAGCGTTGTGCGAAGCGTGGAGTCCCTGCACAGTTTATTGAGACTTTGGATGTAAACCGGACTAAGGCGGTGCGTTCGATTGGTAATGGTTCGCATGCTAACCGTATGGTGGCCCTGAAAGAGTTACAGGGGATTAGTGGTCAGTTTGATGAGGTTGGACGTAAGAACTTGACTAGGGACATTGTATCGACCCGTGTGGGCCATGATTTGGCTAACAGGTATATTGCACCTGACGTTGAAAAACGTCCTACGGTGGATGTTAAGATTGCATTCTTTGAGAACCAGCAATTGCAACAAGGCGAGAATGTCCCTGTGATTGCGAGTGAGCTACATGGAACACATTTGGAGGTTCATGTTCCAGTATTGAATCAACTGATTCAGGCGATCAATGAGGGCCAAGCAGACCCAATGCAGGTGTTGCCTATGCTTCAATCATTCTACCAACATATTAGTGACACTGCTCAGTTAGCTGCGGGAGACCCCGCCCTCGAAGGTTTGGTTGGTCAGACTAAACAAGTGCTGCAATATGCAGAGGAAGCGATCAACAACACTATGAAAGCTGCCCAGAAGATCCAGCGTGATCAGGCGATGCAGCAAGGTGGTGAAGAAGAAGTGGAACAGGTTGAACAAGATTCTAAAGTGCAAGAGCATCAGGTTAAGATGCAAATTGCACAGGAGAAGGCTGAGTTGGATATGGCTATCAAGCAGAAAAAACATGAGCAAGAAATGGCTATACGCGACGCCAAAGCTGCTCTAGAGTTCCGGCAGAACTCATAAGTAATGCCGAAACATCCGACCCCACCCATACCTATTGACCGCTGGTTTAACGACTTAGCATCCGTTGAGGAACTTAGAAACCTCCTTAAATCTGACAGTTTTAGACAAGCGACTGCTATTTTGAAGGAAGTAGCTGGCCCATCCTTTGGGAATTTGCAATCAATTGAGGACAACTCGCAGCGTTTGGCTTGGTATGCCGGATACCGCGATGCATTTAATGATCTTCAGAAGTTGACAAAATTACCTGAAACAATCAAAAACAATGCAACAACTCTTAACGAGTGGACCCACATAGAATAATATGAGTGAAGAAATTGAAGTAGCTGACCCAGTAGAAGCTTTACCAGAAGCCGCAGAAGCCCAGTTAGATTTTGGGTCTGCCCTAGACGCAGCATTCGCCCGATTGGATAATCCAGAGGCTGAATCAGAGCCAGAACCCGTCGAAGAGGAAGTTGAAGAGGTAG
>Ga0181391_1000459_pt1 | contig 12379 bp, 27 predicted proteins | sample 14SPOviralmetaG_FD_130080 | JGI IMG/M metagenome (GOLD analysis project Ga0181391, IMG submission 130080) | Marine viral communities from the oligotrophic San Pedro Time Series (SPOT) site, San Pedro Channel, CA, USA - 14 SPOT_SRF_2010-08-11 | ecosystem: Environmental > Aquatic > Marine > Strait...
AGTCTCGGAAACAGTCCTGAAATACTCTTTCTGCTAGTTTGAGTAGTAAATAAACCAACTAGCACCTTAATTTTAACTAAAATATGGAGATATATTATGGCGAAAATCGTCTATGGAAAAAGAGATACAAAAACTGTTGTATCAATTGAAAAAGCACCACAAAGTATTCAAACACTTTGGAATGAACTAAATTTTCTAGGTGTAAATATTGCTAGAGTTAGAGCTAGTAAAGAAAGGTATGAGACTACTACAGGAGATACTTTTGATGGGTATCATTCAGGTAAAGTATCTATATATAATCAGAAACCTAAACCAAGTAGACCTTTACACTTTGTAAGGCGAACACCTCTTGGTAAAGATAACAAAGGTATGCAAATACTTGAAGTAGCTTCAAACATTGATGTTCAAGATACTTTAGAAGTTGTAAACGACTATGAGTATTACACAACCAATGGTTTCTTTGCTAGGTTGGGTATAACATTCAGAAGAATGTTTGCATAAAAAACTTTAGTGCTAGGTATCACTTAAAAGTGCCTTGTAATCCATGTTATGTAAATCAACAGTCATGAGTTGTTTCAATACATGAACTCGTATTAACATGGATTATTTTTATTAACTAATAATTTATGGAGATAATTATGACACAGATGAGAAAATTTGAACAAGAAGCAGTAGCTACTGAAATATATGAGAAGATACAAGGAACAAATGGTAGTATCCAAGAAGAACTAGAAAATACTAAAGACTATAAAGCTTTACAGTCTATAGTAGATGAAATATCAACTTTAGAAAAACAAAGTAATGAACTACATGAAACTATAAGAAAAACTAAAAATTCTTTAGGAGAAGGCATTAACAAATTCAATGAGAAAAGAAATAAAAATAACTTTACTCTTTGTTATACAGGTTATGATTTAGTTCATCTTTATTGGAATACTAATGAATGGAATGTAAAACGAGACATTGAAAGAAAGTTAGCAATAGCACTTATATCACCTGATTGGAAAAATAAACTATCAAGTATTATTGATGATGTTGCTAGTCAATTTGGTGCTTAAAAGATTTAGTGTTTAACGAGCCTATCATAAAATCCTTAAGTGGTCATAGGTTGAGAGTTGGAGTAAGTGCTAGAAACCGTTTTCCAACACACTAAGAGTGCTAGGTATCACTTTAAAGTGCCTCTTTTAACTTAATGGAGATAAAATATGTTTGATGAAATATTAGAATGTGTCATCTGTGAAGGTGATATAGAACAAAAGAAAACAGAAGATGGTAAAGTATATTGGAATCAAGGAGAAAACGCAAAACCTTATGCAGAAGGTAGATGTTGTTCTTATTGTCATTCAGTATTTGTTTTACCTGAAAGAATAAAAAATTTATAGGAGATAGATATGCAAATAGATTTAGGCTATGAAATTAAAAGAGAAATTGACACTAGACTAGAAGATGTTGTACAATACAATTCAAAAGTATTTGATATAACAAAAGGAGAACACGGAGATATCAGAAGAATCATAACAGAAGCTACTGATATTGACCAAATAAAAATGATTCTACTTGCATTAGTAGAAGGACTACACCCAACAGATTAAGGAGGTATAACATGGGATACGAAGATTTAGCAAATGTAAATAGAGTGATAGAGTTTATTCAAAAGAATAAAAATTGTGGCTTACAAGAGTCTGGAAGACTTGATAACTTTAATCTTGCAGAAACTTTAGCTTTATTAGAACTTGTAAGAGAAGAAATAATAAATAATATATAGGAGAAATTATGAACAACATAACAAGTAAAGACTTACCATTAGATATGTATGTTAATGGAAAGTTTCATGCTACATTTACTGATGTTCTTATATTAGATTTTATAAGAACACAATTTATAAGTGCAGGTTATACTGTAGAATTTAAGGAGAAATTATGAATATGCATTGGACAGAAAGAAAAGAGCCACAAGCAACATTAAAAGATAATGCTACTTTCAAGGAAGTAAAACAATATTTACAAGACTTGAAAGACGAAGGGCATGGCTGGTTATCACACGAAATGAGAAAACGTATCAAGTGGGGTATTGGTTTGACTAATTTAACAAAGAAGGAGTTAGATAGATTATGAGCTATAAACTACTAAGTTTTAACAACCCTAAAGTTTTAAAGGGTGAGAAGATAAGTAATTACTTGACTGCTATTATGCATTTGAGTCCAATCAACACCAAGATATGTCCTTATCAGGACGTTGCAGGGTGCAAGGAAGCCTGTCTAAATACAGCAGGTAGAGGTGGCATTATAAAGAAGGGTGAAACCACTAATGTCATACAAGAAGCTAGAAAGCGTAAGACTAATTTGTATTTGGAGGATAGAGATACCTTCATGTCTTACCTGTTATCAGACATTACAAGGTTTGTTAATTACTGTAAGAAAAAAGATAAGCTTCCTTGCATAAGATTGAATGGTACTAGTGATATACAATGGGAGACTATCAAGATAGATGGACAGAATATCTTTGATATCTTTTCAACTGTACAGTTCTATGATTACACCAAGATACCTACAAGAAAAGTAGAACACATATCTAACTATCACTTGACATGGAGCTATTCAGAAGCTAATATGAAGTACGCCAATCTGTTCGACAAGATTGCTTACAACATAGCAGTAGTATTTAATGGTGATATGCCTATACATTTCAAGGGTAGAGAGGTAGTCAATGGTGATGAAAGTGATTTAAGATTTTTAGATAAGGGCAATGTTATTGTCGGACTAAAAGCAAAGGGCAAAGCACGTAAAGATACTAGTGGCTTTGTAATACAAACTACATAGGAGGTAGATAATGAGTAGAGAAAAATTAATTAATAAATGCCAAGATTTAATAAGCAATGGACGTTGGTATTTCCAAAAAGATTTTGTTGAAATTATATGGAATGATGATATGGATTGTTGGATATATTTAGATTTCAATACAATGAAATTTGAAACAGCAGATAGAGGTAAGCAACATTGGTTATTAGAAAATTTATCAACAAAAACTATGAAAGAGGAGATAGATAGAGCAAGTAATGTATGGGAGGAAGATGATGACATATAAACAATGGTGTGATTTTAGAGAACTTTTAAACATACTACATATTGAAGTAGAAAGTAAGCTATGTGATGTTAAAGTAGAAGAAGCTTTTGATGATGTATGGGATATGGTAGATGAAATAGAGATAACACAGGAGATAACATGAGTGATAACACAAAAGAATTTAACAAAGCGTTAAAAGAAAAATTAGAAGATACATTTGGCAAAGAGTTTGTCAATGATAAAATAGTCATTATGGGATTAAATGATGACAAGGGGGAAGATGATGAAACTTAAACAAATATTAGAAATACAGAAAATAATAGATGGTAAATTGCCTGTTGACATGTACGACAAATGGGTTTATTATAGTGATAGCACCCAAGATTGGGTAGACATTTCAGAACTAGATGTTGTACATCTTGTTAGAATTGTAAGAAAACATATAGGAACAGGAGAAACCAATGAGCAACACGACTAACGAACAAACACTAGAACAAATCTTTGATGAAGTTTTAGAGCAAGACTCTAAAGGTTTATTAGAAGATGATATAGAAGAGATTTGTTATCTGTATGAACTACATGCTGATGATGATAGAGATGAGATACTAGGTTTCATAGCTGAAAGTATCTTTTATAACCAACATAACTAAGGAGAAAATATGAAAGGAATATTAATAAACCCACACGAAGAAACAATTACTGAGGTAGAATACTCAGGAAACTATAAAGAAATCTATGACATCATAGACTGTAGAACTTTTGATGTAGCTACTATTTATAATACACAAGATATATATGTAGATGATGAAGGATTACTAATAGATAATCAAAGATTCTTCAGTATCAATGACAGAACTTTTGGTGGTAAAGGATTATTGTTATCTCATGATGATGAAGGGGAAACAAAAAGTACAAATTTAGATTTACAAATAGTTCAAGATATGGTACAATGGCTTCCTGAAGGACACAAAGAAGAACTTTACATGGAGTTTATAGCACTATGACACAGTACAAAGATGAAGTAGAAAAAAGAAAAGAAGAATTAAAAAAAGAACAACTTGATAAAGATATTAGTTTTATTGAAGTAACTTTTAGAGATTCTAAATGGCACAAAGAAATAACAGGCTACAAAAGTGGTAGAAGAGTTGTTAAGTATAATGATAAAAGGAGGAAAGATAAAACAGAATGGCTGTAAAATCAAAAGCATTTAAACAAACTCATACTTCAGCAACAGGTGTTAGAGGTAAGAGAACAAGTCAAGGTAGAGGTAATGTTGGCTACTCTACTATGAACAAGAATACAAAAGCTAACCATAAGAAATATAGAGGGCAAGGAAAATGAAAGCACACTTAATGAAAATAATAACAGTAATGGTAGTTGCATTAACTATGTACGCTAGTATACTATTGTTAGATAAAGGCATTACTAATAATGCAGATGAGATAACAACTTTAAACAGGAAGATAAATTCTTTAGAAGCTATCAATCTAGAATTAGAATCAGATATTAATAATCTTAATATGATTATGAAAGGATTGAGAGGTGCTTTGAACGATAGAGAAATACAAGTAGATATTAAAGTACAAAAAGCTGTTGATAATAAATGGAAAGAGCAGTCAGCTACAGGTGGAGTTGGTGTATTAACAGGAGAAATAATTAATGAAAACACACTTTAAAGAATTAACAAAAGAAGAATACAGAGAATTTGAATCATGGATAAGAGAGCATGGTAAAGAACTATACGAAAACAAAATAGCTTATGAAGTTAGGTGGTCAGGTGATACCTACAACGTAAGAATATGTGACGAAAATATTTATACATTAGATGATATATTGCTTGACATTCAAGACAACTTAGGGTATAATAGCCCCAATTAAACGCCAATCCAAAGGAGGAATTATATGGCAGTATTAGAAGGAAAAGCCTACTGGGCTTCAGTAACAACACCAAACACTACGTTTGAACCTGTGTATACAGTTGATTTAGTAGTAGATAATGAGGTGGCAAATGACTTTGAAGCTCGTGGTTTCAAGGTAAAAGACTTGTCTGTAAAGGATGAGAATGGTGGGCAAACACCTGTTGGTAGAGCCTTAACAATAAAAAGAAAAGTTAATGGTCCGAATGGCATGGTAAGAAATGCACCTAAACTTTTTGACAAGGACAAGAATACTATGGATGACGTAGTAGGTAATGGTTCTAGTGTTAAGGTACAATACAATGAGTGGGAGACCGACAACAAGTTCGGTAGCTTCAAAGGTTTGGACTTCCAAGCTATGCAAGTTATTGATTTAGTAGCACTTAAAACTCAAGACGGTTCTGAGTTAGACCCATTTGGAGATGGGGAGGAATTTTAATATGATTATAAGTATTAAGAATGATGAAGGTGTTACATCTTATGATGTAAACAAAATAGAAAATGAAGAACTACAAAACAATGCTCGTATTACCATCAATAAGGTAGGACAATTGGAAGTTCTTTTAGAAGCTTTAAACTTTGCAAGTTCTGCACATAGGGGTAATCTTGAATCCCTCTTGAAGGATACTCCTGAAGCAGTGGTAGAGTCTGAAGAAGAAACAGTTGATGAGGAAGCTTCATCCGAAGAAGACTAATTAACGTTTCATATCTCCAATCGAAGCCACTCTCGTAAAACAGGGTGGCTTTTTTATTTAACAACGAGGGTAAATTATATGCAAGAACAAAGTAAATTTATTAAGTATCATGTTCCATGTCACGAATGTGGTAGCAAAGATGCAGTTTCTGTCAACGCTGACGGGTCTGCAAAATGTTTTAGTTGTGACAAATTTTATTCAAACTACGAGGGAAACGTAACGCCAATGACAAACTATATCAAACAACCAACACCCAAGCCACATGTAAATGTTCATGGTGGTATCTTTGCAAAGCTTACAGATAGAAATATCTCTAAAGAAACAGCAGAAAAGTATGGTGTTAAAGTTGTGTATGATGCAAATGGTCAACTAGCACAGCACCTTTATCCCTTCTATATTAATCACGAGCAATGTGCTACAAAGATTAGATATGTACGAGACAAACGCTTTTCGTTTGATGGTACTATACAAGACTCAGGATTGTTTGGTCAAAACCTTTTCAAGGAAGGTGGTAAATATCTTACGCTTGTTGAGGGTGAATGTGATGCCATGGCTACATACGAACTACTGGGTAGTAAGTGGGCTGTTGTATCCATCAAACGTGGTGCTGCTTCAGCAGTCAAAGATGTAAAAGAAAGTCTTGAGTACGTAGAAAGCTTTGACAATGTTGTTATTTGTTTTGACAAAGACAAGGCAGGTATTGAAGCTTCTCAACAGGTAGCTAGTATTATCAAGCCCGGAAAAGCAAAGATTGTTACGCTTCCTAATGGATACAAAGACCCCAACGATATGCTTAACAAAGGCAAACATCAAGACTTTACAAGAGCATGGTGGGATGCACAGGTTTATACACCAAGTGGTATCATCAGGGTATCAGAGAAACAACATGACTTCCTAAACAGAGAACGTAAACAAAGTGTTCCTTATCCTTGGGAAGGTCTTAACAAAAAACTATTGGGTCTTAGAGCAGGTGAGCTTGTAACTCTTACAGGTGGTACTGGTCTCGGTAAGTCAAGTATCACAAGAGAACTTGAACATTGGCTCATCAATCAGACAGACGATAACGTAGGTATCATTGCCCTAGAAGAAGACTGGAAACGTACAGTCGATGGTATACTTTCTATCGAAGCTAGTGATAAACTATTTATTGACGGTGTACGTGATGAGTATGGAGAAGCTAGGCTAAGCCATATGTTTGACAAAGTATTTAGCAATGACAGAGTATTTATTCATGCACACTTTGGTGCTAACGATATTGATGCTATCTTTGCAAAGCTTAGATATCTTATTGTAGGCTGTGATTGTAAGTGGGTAGTTGTTGACCATTTACATATGCTGGTAAGTTCTATGCTTGATGGTGATGAACGTAAAGCTATTGACAGTATCATGCACAGACTTCGTAGTATGGTAGAAGAAACAGGTGCAGGTATTATACTTGTTTCACACTTACGTAGAATAGAAGGCAACAAGGGACACGAGAACGGTATCAGTGTAAGCTTATCTCACCTACGTGGTTCAAATAGTATTGCACAGTTATCTGATTCTGTTATAGCCCTTGAAAGAAATCAACAGTCAGATGATGATTTAGAATCACGAACAACTAAATTACGTATACTCAAGTCAAGATATACAGGTGATGTTGGTATGGCTTGTTCATTGATATACGACAAAGAAACAGGTAGACTATCAGAGTATGAGGACTTAGAAATACTTAACTCTAAAGAAGAAGATATCATACCTTTCTAGGAGAAACATATGCAATTAGTATTTGACATTGAAACAGACGGACTAGACCCTTCAGTTATATGGTGTCTCGTAGCACAAGATGAGCATGGTAAGTTTCATCACTTCTACGAAGACACTCTTAACGAAGGTATAAAGTTCTTACAAAAAGCAGACAGGCTTATAGGTCATAACATACTAGGGTATGATATACCTGTAATTAAAAAGCTTACTGGTGTAGACTTATATCATTCAGATAAAGTTATAGACACACTTGTTTTATCTAGGCTACTTAATCCTACAAGAGAAGGTGGACACAGTATAGCTAAGTGGGGTTATAAACTAGGACTACCTAAGAAAGATTCTCCTGAATGGTCTGCATTTACAAAAGAAATGTTATCTTATTGTGAAAGAGATGTAGATATAAATTATAAATTATTTAATTATTTGAGAAAAGAATCTATTGGTTTTTCAAAAGAATGTATAAAGTTAGAACATAAAGTTACACATATTCTTGAACAACAAAAACAAAATGGTTTCTTATTTAATGATGAAGAAGCAATGTTTTTAGCTTCGGACTTAAGCTGTAAATTAAAAGAAACAGAAGATAAAGTACATGAAACATTCAAACCAATTTGGATTGATGATAAACTTGTTAAACCTAAACTAAAAAAAGATGGTAAACTTTCTAAACAGGGATTGACAGAACAAGAGTACTCTGATATAATAGATGGTACGCTTGAACAAAAACCTTTCATGAGGAAGACACTTCAAGAGTTTAATCTAGGTTCTAGAAAACAAATAGGACAAAGACTACAAGAACTTGGTTGGAAGCCAAATAAATTTACACCAACAGGACAAGCTATTGTAGATGAAAACACTCTTAAAAAGATTACTCACATAAAAGAAGCACAGCTTATAGCAGACTTCTTGCTATATCAAAAGCGTTTAGCCCAAGTACATTCATGGATTGATGCCGTAAATGAAGAAGACGGCAGGGTACATGGTTCAGTCATTTGTACTGGTGCTATCACGGGTCGTATGGCTCATAGAAATCCTAACATGGCTCAAGTACCTGCTGTTTACAGTCCTTATGGTAAAGAATGTAGGTCATGTTGGACAGTACCAAAAGGATACAAACTTGTAGGTATAGATGCAAGTGGTTTAGAACTAAGATTGTTAGCACACTATATGGCTGACGAGGATTATGTAAATGAAATTATCAACGGAGACATTCATACAGCTAACCAACAGTTTGCTGGACTTAAATCAAGAGATGAGGCAAAAACTTTCATCTATGCACTCATTTACGGGGCAGGAGATGAAAAAATTGGAAGCATCATTAAAGGAAATAGAGCAGATGGTAAGCGATTGCGAGAACGGTTTCTTACTGGTCTACCAACACTTAGAACTCTTAAGGAACGAGTTGACCGAGCTGCAGAGAAGGGCTACCTTAAAGGGTTAGATGGTCGTAAGATTCTTTTAAGACACAAACATGCAGCATTAAATACTTTATTACAAGGTGGTGGTGCAATAGCTATGAAGAAAGCATTAGTTATATTAGAAAATAATATAAGACTAAATACTTTAGACGCAAAGTTTGTAGCTAACATACATGATGAATGGCAAATACAGGTGCTTGAAAGTCAAGCAGACTTTGTAGGTAGGCTTGGAGTAGAAGCAATAGAAAAAGCAGGAGAACATTATAAAATGCGTTGTCCTTTAACAGGTGAATATAAAATAGGAGACAGTTGGTATGAAACCCACTAAAGAAAACAGAAAGAAATTTGATATAGATTTGGCTTATGGCACAGTCAGAGAAGAAAAGATAGCAGAAATGCTTACAGATAAAAAGATAGAAGTTAAATCAGAAAAAGATATGTGGCAAAAAACAGGAAACATATGTATAGAATATGAGTCGTGGGGTAAGCCTTCAGGCATTAAAGCTACTGAAGCAGACTATTGGTTTCATAACTTATGTGTTGGTGATAATGAGTTCTGTACTCTTGTTTTTAAAACAGATGTTCTTAAAACTATAGTAGATAAATTAGATACATTTAAAACTGTATGTGGTGGAGACCATAAAGCAAGTAGAATGTTCCTTGTTAATTTACAAAAACTATTCTCATCGGATGTAATTAAAGCATTCAAGGAAGCAGAAAATGCCAAAGAAAAAACTAAGTAATTTAGTACCAGATATTTATGCCCTGTTAGATTCACTGACAGAAGGCAATGAGCTAAACATTTCAGAAAAAACTTATGAAGAGTTTGGTAAAGAAATGGCTGATGCTTTAAAACATTGGGCTACCCCCCAAGATAGAACATCTAAAGAAACACTTAGGATGTCTAACATAGGTAAACCTGAAAGACGTTTATGGTATGATGCTCACACACAATCTGATACAACAGAAAAACTAGAGCCTAACATACAGATTAAATTTTTATACGGACATTTACTTGAGGTTTTACTTTTATTTTTTGTTAAACTTTCAGGACATAAACTTTCTTCTATGCAAAAAGAAATAACTGTAAACGGTATTAAAGGACACATGGACTGTAAGATTAATGGTGAAGTAGTAGATGTAAAGACTGCATCAGGCTATGCCTTTAAAAAGTTTAAAGAAGGTACACTTAGTGAAGATGATGCCTTCGGATACCTATCACAACTTGCAGGATATGAAGAAGCAGAAGGTACAAGTAAAGGTGGTTTCTTAGTTATGAATAAAGAAACAGGAGAGCTTTGTACTTACATACCTGATGATATAGAAAAACCTAATATAGTTTCTAAGATAGATAACGTAAAAGAATTAATAGTAAAGGACACACCTCCTGATTTTTGTTATCCCACTGTACCTGAAGGTGTTTCAGGCAACATGAAGTTAGCTAAAAACTGTGGTTGGTGTCCTCATAAAATAGAATGCCATAAAGAGTCTAACGATGGTAAAGGACTTAGAGTTTTTAATTACGCTAAAGGTCCTGTATATTTTACACAGGTTGTTAAAGAACCAAAGGTTGAGGAAATAATATTATGAATCAAAGAAAAGCAAAACAAGTACGTAAGCTATCAAAAGAATTTGTAGTTGAATGGTTAAAGAGTATGCTTGTAGAAGAAGAACAAAAAAAAGTAAATGTAAATAACTTTGAAAAATATTTACCTGAAGAAAGACACTTCTATGCTAACAATAAACTTATGGTTTCTGCGTATACCCCTAGATGGTTTGCACAAAAGATAAAGAAAGTTAATAAAAACATTAATGATATTACTTACTCGGATGTTATGTAATGGTCGGATACAGAAAACCTAGGAAGGTTAGACCAAAAGAAAAAGACATACCTAAAGGATATGATTCTAAATGGGAACATACTTTACACACCACTGTTTTACAAGAGTGGGAACATCATACAAACAAAGTTCCTTATATAGTTGAGCATAAATATGAGCCTGACTTTGTAAAGAAAATAGGAAACAAAGAATATTTATTAGAAGCCAAAGGTAGATTTTGGGACTACCAAGAATATAATAAATATGTTTGGATTCGCAAAGCTTTAAAACCTAATCAAGAGTTAGTGTTTTTATTTCTTAGTCCTTATGCACCTATGCCACAGGCTAAGAAGAGAAAGAATGGAACGAAAAGAACCCACGCTGAATGGGCTGAAACAAATAATTTTACATGGTATAGTGAAAATACTTTACCTGATAACTGGAGAAAAGATGAATTATAAATTTAACGAAGATGAAATAATAAAAGACTTACAAAGGTATGTAGATGCTACGTATGGCTTACATTATTCTAATGGTAAATATCAAGCCACAGATATGATAATAGATGCAGGACATGGAGAGGGTTTTGCTATAGGAAACATCATGAAATATGCTATGCGATATGGACAGAAAGGTGGTAAGAACAAAATGGACTTGCTAAAGATAGTACACTATGCTATAATAGCTATACATTTACAGGACAACGAAGATGATTGAAGATAAAATAGGAACTAAGCCTTACTTAGGAATTGAAATAGACTACGATAAAGAAAAAACATTTGATAAATTTAGTTTAGATACACTCAAAGATAGATATTTTTGGGAAGGAGAAACACATGCACAAGAAGCATTCGCAAGAGCCTCAGTCTTCGGAGCAACCTTCAAAGGCGAGACAGATTTTGAACTGGCTCAAAGACTTTACAACTACAGTTCCTCTCGTTGGTTCATGTTTAGCACTCCTATACTTAGCAACGGGGGTACAAGCCGTGGGCTTCCTATCAGTTGTTTCCTTAATTATGTTCCTGATAGTCGCAGTGGTTTATCTGCTCACTATGACGAGAATATATGGTTGGCAAGTTCAGGTGGAGGCATCGGTGGATATTGGGGCGATATTAGGAGTAACGGTATTTCTACTACTCATGGCAGTCGTTCTACTGGCTCAATTCCTTTCATGCATGTAGTAGACTCACAGATGTTAGCCTTTAATCAAGGCACAACAAGACGTGGTAGCTATGCAGCTTACATGGATATAAGCCACCCTGAGATTGAAGAGTTTATAAACATGAGAAAAGAATCAGGTGGAGATATAAACAGAAAAAATCTTAACATACATAACGGTATAAACATTACTAATTCTTTTCTTGAAGCAGTACAGAACGATGAAGACTGGAGATTGATAGACCCTAAAAGTAATGAAGCTGTTAAGATAGTTAATGCTAGAGATTTATGGTGGCAAATTATACATGCTAGAGCAGAAACAGGTGAGCCTTACATGATTAATATTGATGCATGTAACGATGCTTTACCAAAAGCTCAAAAAGATTTAGGTCTTAAAATAAGACAGAGTAATTTATGTTCAGAGATTACTTTACCAACCGATGAAGAACGAACAGCAGTATGTTGTTTATCATCTGTAAACTTAGAACACTTTGATGACTGGTCAAAAGATGACTTGTTCATTGAGGATTTAATAACCATGCTTGACAATGTTTTACAGCATTA
>Ga0181391_1000463_pt1 | contig 12260 bp, 15 predicted proteins | sample 14SPOviralmetaG_FD_130080 | JGI IMG/M metagenome (GOLD analysis project Ga0181391, IMG submission 130080) | Marine viral communities from the oligotrophic San Pedro Time Series (SPOT) site, San Pedro Channel, CA, USA - 14 SPOT_SRF_2010-08-11 | ecosystem: Environmental > Aquatic > Marine > Strait...
AAAAACGAGGGAAGAAATGGGATTATAATTTTTATATACAATATGATTACGACGATACGTTTGTGAATAGACTGTATAACAGCAATTATATTGAAAAGTTTAGAGAAAGTAAAACTCACGCAACTATACAAAAATATTTACAGGATAAAGAAGTGATAAAAAGACAAAAAATAATACATACTAAAAAAATGAAGGTAATACAAAAAAACCTATTTATAATAAAAATAAGAAAACATTTCAGTTTTACAGATGGTTATTTACAAAAGAAGATTGTGTGTGATTTGCTGGATTTAGATGATAAAAGTAAGAAAGATATAAGGTATTTAAATGAGATGCTTATAGAATATGGTGTTGAGTATGATAGATTAAAAATGATTAATAAAAATTATGGTGCTTTTTTTGGTATTTCTTTAAAGTGATGTATTTTACATTTTACATTTTACTTGTGTTTTGTGTAATGTTTAAGCAACTCTTTTCCATATTTCATATTTTACTTTTTTATTTATTTATTTATTGAAAACAGAATAAAATAATTACCAACCAAATCTCTTCATATTTTACATTTCTATTTACATTTCTATTTACATTTCTGTGTCTGTATCGGTTTCTTCGTCAGTCGTTGTATTATAAAAACATATTTCATTTGGAGAGCGATGGTGGCTACTGAATGGGTCGTGTGGATTATTGGAACTTGGTATCTCCTCACATTTTTTGTCTTTTTTTTCATAATATGACTCATCAAATATTTTAGTATAACCATTATCAGTCTGTATAATCTTGTATGGTGTAGTTTCTTGCTTTGTTGTTAAAATACAGAAAGGACAATAACACGCCAATTTTATATTATTTACATAATTCTCATTGTATTCTATTGCTAATGGTTTGCCCGAACATTTAGTGTAGTTCATATTAGTCTGTATAACTTATCAAGATTTATTTAAATATTTAGAATCAATTTTTTATTAATAAATTATATGAAGATTGCTATACCTTCACATAATAGGTGCGACATCATACAAACTCATACTTTACCATTATTACAGAAACATAACTTTGATTTTGATAGTGTTTTTGTCTTTGTTTCTAAAACTCAACTCTTAAAATATTTAGAGATACAGAAAAAGTGGGGGTTCAACCTCGTAGAGGGTAAGGAGGGTATATTGAACCAACGAAATTATATTATAGAATATTTTGAAGAAGGAGAACAGATTGTAGAGATTGATGATGATGTGAAAGATATTATTGATTTATCTTGCCTCAAACCTATTATAGATTTAAAATTATTGGTTGAAAGTCTGTTTGAAAAGACAAATGGATTATGGGGAATAAATGGTGCTGTAAATATTCGCAGTTTTCGTAAATCTGCTTTTGGTAGTTATTTCATCTGTAATACTTTTTGTGGATATACAAACGACAAGTCAATAAAATTAACATTACAAGAAAAAGAAGACTATGAAAGGTGTGCGATATATTTGGATAAAAATAAACAGATTTATAAAAATAGACAATATGCGATAAAAACCAAATACTGGAAAAACGAAGGTGGAATAGATTACGACTTTGAAACTCGTAAGAAAGTGAATAATGAAGTTGCGAATATATTATACAATAAATATCCACATTATTTTTATTTGAATACACAGAAAAACGGCATCGTTAATCCTGTGTTTAGAAGTTCTACATTAATGAAAAATAGACCACAGAATAGCGTGTCCCAGTCCAATCCAGCGTTTCGTGATAATTACTCCCATTAAAAATATGAAACTTATTTTTGATATTTATATCTTCATAATTGTCCTTTTTATCGTATATTCTCAACTCGCCATCTGTGTAATCTCCTAAACCAACAATAGCACTATCTTTCTTATTGTATCGGTCAATATGTTTTCCACATTTCACATTTTTATTGACTTGTATGCTTGTGTATTCAAAATCGGGTGGAGCGAGTTCTCTCAACAATCTGTATATTTCTGTATATTCTTGTTGGGTAGATTTGCTTGATAATCGTGATTCTGTTCCTTTCCACCGCCCCTTGCCTCGTGGTATGATGTAACCTAATACAAAACCTTCACACTTTTTATTGGAAATATTTTTCCTAACTTGTGTTGGAAAAGAGAAATTATCTAATAAGTTTTTTAAATCGTTCATTACATTAGTTAAATATTATATTTTTTTTATTTAAAGTGTAGAAAGCATTTCAACAGGAATATAGTAATAAATATCTTGTTCGTTCATTCCTCTATCACACCTTCCACCCTCTCTAATATCAAACTTACCAGTAATTTCTTTGGTTATTTCTATTTCAAATGTTCCATCTAAAAACTTAAAGATTGCGATTACTCGTTTCCCATTATTAAGCATCAAATCAACTTTTGTCTTACCAATCATCGTAGTAGGGTATGTATTCTTCTTAACTCTGCGTGACTTTAATTCAATCAGTATAGTATCGCTCTCGTAATCCCAGCGGCACATTTTGTCGGTTTTAAAAATATCATCACCATATTTGCTAACGATAAGTGGAAGCAATTTATCTTCTTGTTGTAATCCAAAGTTCAAATCCTTATTCATTATATAAACTAAAATATTATAAACCTTTATATGATATTATTGTAATTAATTAAATATAAAATGTTAATAGATTATAATGGACGATTGGGAAGATTTTTGGATTGATATTTTTTTATAATATTTGTCTTTTATAAATGAGCGACGTATATTACTTATATAAGAGCGACAGACCTGACAAAAAGTTTGTAATGATAATGAAAAAATATAAGCACCTTCATCATTTTGGTAGTTCGCTCCATCGGGATTACACGCTATTACACGACAAGTCATCAAAGTTTTATGAGCCTGACCCCGCAAAGAGAGAGCAAGTAAAAGAAAATTACCATAAAAGACATAGTAAGGAAAAAGGCGGACGACACACAGCATCATCTATGTCTAAAATTATCTTGTGGAGTTCAAAATCGTTACGAGGTGGTATTCGTAATTATGAAGACAAGTTTAATGTGAAGGTTGTTTTTCGTAATACAAAATTGACTGATAAAATTAAGAAAGAATTATTGAGTTAATCTTACTGACTATATTGAGAAGAACTTTCTGCGAACGTTCCCAGCACCATTTATTGCTCGGTGTCGGTGTAGCCCATCATTTCATACAGGTCAAGTGAAAAAGGGGGGTTGGAGTGTAGGTGAGTGTGTAAGAAGCACTTTGAACCGATAGAAGGTAAGTGCTGTCAGTATGTGTGTGTGTGTGTGTGTGTGTTTGAGGGCTCTACGCTCCTCTCTGTGTATCAGCCGTTGATTTATTTTCTAACCACCTCCTTCTTCCTCCACCCCTTGCTCCTCTCGCAGATAAAATTGATTCTCAACTCGCCGTTCAACACAAGACAAGAGCAACAGCAACCGCAATACAAAAGATGACTCCTACGACATCAATTAAATCCAAGAACAACGACAAACTTTGTGATACAAAAGTGCGACTTTTGTGTGAAGAAGCAGAGCAAGAAATCAGTCATTTGTATGACATATTTGACATTCTCGTTCCAAAAAAAATTGAAACGAATGAGGCTCAAACAACCAAGAGCATCAACAACAACGAAACATCAAATATGTCAAACCAAGACGACGACGAGGAAGGGAGGGTGATGATGAAGGACATCGTGCCGTGGGACTTGACACAGGGCGATATAGGGGAAGACTTCACCCATTTTTTCTCCCCAAATATTTTCTCTCCAAAAAAAATTGAAACGAATGAGGCTCAAACAACCAAGAGCATCAACAACAACGAAACATCAAATATGTCAAGCAAAACAACGACTTACCAAGACGATGACGAGTGGGAGGAGAACCTACCACTTTGTCAGTTGCTTGAACCAAAAACACGACCTCCGTCGTGGAAGTGGCGTAAGACTTTCTCAAAACTCGTCGTTCCCGAGATTGAATTGGACTGGCTACAAAATATGCGTCTGTTGGCTAAACCGCCACCACCGCCTCAAACTGCCGAGTTTGGTTGGGGTAGTCAGCAAGAAGCAAACAAGACCAAGATGAAGAAGACCAAGACCAAGACCAAGACCAACAAGACCAAAAAAGACAAAAAAGACAAAAAAGAGAAAAACGAATACCATTTTGACGATTTTGTGAAAAGCAACATTTTGTCATTCATTAACCAACCACCACTTGTAAAAATTGTGTCAAATGAGTGGTGGAAAAAAAATCGGTGTGATGTCCTTTATCGTGAAATAGAAGTAAATGGAAGACACTCTTCTGTCGTCACAACGCAGTATCGTGACGTCACTCGCCACATAGACACACGGAAAACCAAGAAAGCACTTGGTATCAAAGGTGCTGGTAAGTTAAAAGTATTCGTTGAGTATGATGATAAAGAAGACTTTGATGAACGGGCACAGACACAGATTGTTTATAAATATGGTGTTTGTGCTTTGCCGTCGCACCCACTCGGTAAACATACAGAATGGGGTTTTATGGCGAAGTGTCCGCAAGGTAAAGCGTATGTTGTATTTAAATAAAAAATAAAAAAAAACCAAAGATAAATTACACCACAAAAGTAACACAATACACACAAGAAGAAAAGGTCTTATATTTAGTTCAATTCCAAACTTGTGTAATTTTTTTATCTTCGTAATATATCACTTATGGCTGAACCCATTTTAAGTTTAGACAATAATCGCCACACTCTCTTTCCAGTAATTCATCAAGATTTGTTTGACCTTTATCGTAAGCAAGTTGAATGCTTTTGGGACGTAGTAGAAATTGATATGTCAAAAGACAGACAAGTATTTGAAACATTAACGAAAAACGAACAACATTTTATAAAATGCGTTTTAGCATTTTTTGCTGCGAGTGATGGTATTGTTTTAGAGAACATAGTAGGAAGATTTCTTGAAGAGGTAAAAATTAGTGAAGCGAGAGCGTGTTACTCAATACAGACTTTTATGGAAAACGTCCATTCTCACACGTATTCACTTTTGATAGATACGATTGTAAGAAATCCAACAGAAAAAGACAAGTTGTTTAATGCTGTGGAAAATTACCCATCAATTAAAGATAAAGCAGACTGGGCTATGAAGTGGATAGGCGACAGAAAAAGGTCTTATGGTTCTCGTCTTGTAGGTTTTATGTGCGTAGAGGGTATTTTTTTCTCGGGAAGTTTTTGTGCTATTTATTGGTTAAAAAAACGTGGTGTTATGATGAATGGTCTTACTTTTAGTAATGAACTTATTAGTCGTGACGAAGGGCTACACGTGGAAGTTGCTGTGTGTTTATATGACAAACTTATTAAAAAACCATCAACAGCAAAAATAGAAGAGATTATTAAAGAGGCTGTGAAAATAGAGAAAATGTTTATTTGTGAGGCTTTGCCCTGCCGATTAGTGGGAATGAATGATAATCTTATGTCTAATTATATTGAGTTCGTTGCTGACCGATTATGCTCTCAATTACAAATAAAAAAAATATTTAATACAGCAAACCCCTTTGACTGGATGGAGTCAATTTCAATTGAGGGAAAGAGTAATTTTTTTGAGAAACGAGTTAGTGATTACGCACTTGCTACAAAGACGAAAACTGCTGATGATTTTTCTATGGAAGTTGATTTTTAAATAATACGGATTTGTTTTCTTTTTTTCGCTAATTTAGTTTTCCATTCCCGACCTTTTGTAGTCAGTTTATTTAGTTTTTCTTGGTCGTTTTTTATTCTTTTTATCAGTTTTATTCTCTCGTCTTCAATCTTGTTAATCTCGTCAATCATACCATTTTCAGTAGATTTATACGCTTTTGCCTTCGCCCGTTTTTTCTTTGCTGCTTCTTTTTTCTTATCTCTGTCTTTAAAATAGTATGTAATCATTTCGCTCACCTCATTCCAAAAGTCTGCTATTTCTTCTTGGCGGGAGGCGTGGGGAAGACCTCTTTCCTTTCTATCTTTGATAGCGGCTTGGGTGTATGCCCGCAATCCATATTCATTACGATAATATTTTTTCAACCATTTAACAAGCCACTCTTTCTTTTCTTTTTCTTTTAATTTCGTCCCATCATAAAACCATTTGTCCCCCGAGTATTCAAATTGCTCCTTGTTATAAAATATATCATAAACACTTTCAATACCAATATGACTAAATGGTTTGGAATCGTAACAATTATCAATACTGTCTTCAAGTTCATCAAAAGTAAGTTTATCAAAATGTATAATATTAGCGGGGAGTGGAAATATCCCAGCGTATTCCTTGATTTGTCCCCATATTTCGGGGACGAACTCGGTAGTGGTGTTGATAGTCGCCATTTTGTTGTTGTTGATGCTCTTGGTTGTATCCGCCAAAAAAATTTCAATTTTTTTTTTCTCGCACCCATTTTACAAAAGTCCTATTTTTAATTTCTCACAACATTATATAATGAAAATTATACATAAGCCAAAACTACAACCAAAACTTGTCCTTATTAACAAAACGCATAAAGGAGCAGACCACCCAATTCGTAAGCGAAAAGAAATAGAAGACGCCCGTTTCTTTAAGGTAAGGCAGCCAACAAAACCCCCAAAAAGGAGAAAACGAAAATAAATAAATATGTAGTTATTTTATATAATGAGTGAAACAATAATTGGAGCAAATAGCATCAATAGAAACGCAGCATTTAATGTAAGTAGTGACCCCAGTTACTATGAAGCAGATGGCGAAGGACAGCAGATTTATTTAGATAGTGTTCTCCCGCACGAGTATGACCCCACCCTTGAACCGTTTGACACTACTGGAATACGCCCGAAAAAATATCCCGAACAGACAAAAGAAGGATTTCATCCCAAAGAGCCAAACAGGTTACAATATACCTACGACAATACCGACGTTTATTTTCAGCCACAGAACCGAGCATTAAGATACCAATAAATAAAATATATCACATTATATAAATATGGGACACCATCTAAATGACACCGAATTAGCATCACAAACTATCTATATCCACTCAAATGACGCTGTTGTTACCATAAGTGATGCGGAAAAGATTTTCTATTTAAACGAGGCAATTACAGCACCAAGTGGTTATCGTCTGCTAATTGGTTTAACAAATCTTACTATGCCTAATAGTATGTATAATGTCACATCAACAAGTAATACGATTGTGATTAGCGGGGTTACTTACACGATAACAGCAGGGAATTATTCTGCCGATAGTTTAGCAACGGCAATAAGCACAGCAATATCTTCGGTAGGAAGTTGTGCTTTTGACAGCAATAATGATAACAATAAGTTTATTTTTACTTTTACTGCTGGAAGTAAGACAATTGACGAAGAAACAACACTCACTCGGCAATTAGGTTTAACAGGACAATTACCAACAAGTTCTGCTGGTTCTTATTCTGCGACAGGAATATGTGACTTGGGTGGTGTTACAAATATTTATATAAGATTAAGAAACCTTACTATGAATAATATTGATAGTAGAGGGCAAACAAATAATATTATCGCAAGTGTAGTAAATACGAGTAATTATGGTGGGTATATCTTTTTTGTCCCACCCGAAGTTTTGTATTACCAAATCACAGAGCAAATAATAAGTCATTTGGATATAGAACTCACCGACCAAGAAGGAAAAATACTTGAAATGAATGGAGCAAATTATAATTTAACTTTAACAGTTCATTATGTTAAGCAAAGAGAAGGAATTAGGAGAAATAGTTTATTGAAAGAAATCCGTGAAATATATAGCAATCGCATTCCAAAAATAAAAGAAGAAGAAAAATAAAATGATGAGTAAATATATAAAATGACTGTATTTGGTATTAAAGGAAAAAAGTTGTCGCAGTTTGGTGGGAAGTTTTCAAAATCAGGTTTGTTTGGAGTTAAGAATGGAGGACGAGCGAGTTATTCGTCAGGTCAAACTCCATCATTAATCGGTAGTGAAGATGAAATGAGAAAGCGAGAAGGAATTGAAAAACAAGTGAAATAAAAATAACGAGTAATAATATATGAATTACAATCAGGATTTTAGGTGCGATTATGTTACACTTTTTATTAAAGATGCGGCACGGCATCCAGCAAGTGATTTAGCAAATGGTGTTTGTGTGTGGGACATTCCCGAATCTGCTTATTATTATAAAGACAGGTCAAGTATTACAGTAATGAGTGTTCCCGACGCAGGTCTTTCAAAATTACTTTTAGACAATATTGTTATGATGAGTCCAATTGGTTTTAATAATTCTTGTTCTCAACTCAACTCAAATGCTGCGACTAAATTAGATAGTTCATTAGGAGTTATTGGTTCATTTAACGGACACAATAAACCTGATAACACAAATGCTTTTGAAATGCGCTACATTAATGCTGTGCCGATTTACACTCTAATTTCATCACAACCAAATAAAATAGAAATTAGGTTTCTTCGTGATACAAAAGCGGTTGTGGATTTGAGCGATGCTGATGCTGGTGGAGAGCGAGGACACATTGTGTTAAAGTTTGACTATTATAAACCAAGTAGTTATAAACCAGCAGAAGATGAGTTTAATACGGCATTTAATACTCCTGCTTTTTAGGGAGGGAGGATATAAAATAGATTGGTTAAAATTGAAATATAAAATAGATTTTTTTTTTATATATCAATAGTATATAATGTCGGCTTCAACAAAACGTCTTGATTACAACTCTGTCCCTCCTCGGGCAACATCTTCTCGGGCAATTAGAAATGAAATTGTGCCTACTAACTCGCAGGGTTCTTACACGATGAACTCGCAGATTATTTTTGACCTTCCAGCAAATCTCAATAACACATTTTGTGATTTTCAGTCGTCTTACGTTAAGGCAACTGTTACTAACGGAGATGGTGCTGATATTAAGTTTCACGGTGGTGGATTTCCAACTTGTATTAAACAAATTGTATTGGAATTAGGAGGACAAACTTTATTTTCGTGCGATAACTGGAATACTTTATACGAAATGATGCTTTCGCTTGACACATCAGCCAGTTTTCGTAATAACGCAGGTCAGCGACTTTTTGGTGCTGGTGGTGATTTTGATGGTGCTACAATCGCTCACACGACCAACAACAGTCGTGATGTTTGTTTCCCACTTGTCCTCACTCCGCTTATGGCGAACCGATACTTTCCTCTTATTGGTCGTGACCGTCTTCGCATTCGTCTTCTTCTTGATACTTCTGCTCGGTCACTTTTAGGAGCAGCAACAGATGCGGAAGTGACTATTTCAAATGTTTCTCTTGTAACTTATTCGCTGGAACTTGGAAATGACGTAATGGCGATGGTCGCAGCAAACTCTGGCGGACAAATGAAAATTGCTATGCCGTCTTACCAACACCATCAGGCATCACTATCCAATAGTGCGACTTCACTTGTAGCAACTCTTGGATTTAGTATGTCATCTCTTAATCGTATTCTTATCGCTCAAACTCGGCAGACTGCGGTGGCGGCGAATAACCATATTGGTAATCGTTCTCGCCTCCGTCTTAATCGCTTTTTTGTTACTATTGGTGGTGTTAAATATCCTATGCGGGACGTTCAAGATGTCGGTGTTGCCGCCACGACAACTGGTGCGGGTGCTGAACCTTTTGCCGAAGCACTAATCTCGCAGAGGGCGTTGTGTGCTTGGACTCACGACAGTAGTATTCAGGCTGATGGTGGTTTTGCTATTTTGGAAGGTGCTGGTAATACTTCGGCTGCGACGGGCTCGTTCCTAATTGACCTTGATTTGGAGAGCCAGCGTGTTGCCGGTGGAGAATCTTCACTTGGTTTGGTGGCTGGTGTAAATTGTATAGGTCAGGTGGTTCAACTTACTATGGAATATGCTGCGGTGGCTACGAACAACCACGTTGTTGATGTATTTGGAGAACATACTATACTTTGCTCTTTGGACTTGAATACACTTACTTGGCAAATTGCTATTTAATTTGTCTTTTAAAACAAAATATATTTGATTAATAAATATTATATTTACATAATATATATTAATGGATACAACAATTCCGTCACGAGAACATTCTGCTTTGTTAGCACAAGGGTCGTATAAAATGGGCGATAAAGATGCTAATAAAAAAGACAGAGTAGCCAATACAAATCAACATATAAAAGATACTGGTTATGTAGTCAATAGCGATTATTCAAATAGCGAGATTACAGCGTATCAACATAAAGACGACCCAAATAATCTTTTTATCGCACATAGAGGCACACATATATCAGGGCGACGAAACAAAAACCACAACGACATCACGGCAGATTTGATGTTTGCTATGGGACTTGGAGGTCAAGATGCTAAACTTAAAAGAAGAAAGACAAGAACTAACACAATAATTAGGGATTTAAAACCTACACAATTACATATGTCAGGACATTCTCTTGGTGGAGGTTCAGTCAATCACACCATAGCAAATAGCAATAAAGTTAAAAAATATTTAACTTCGGCACGAACATTCAACGCAGCAGCCCACCCCGTATTTACAAATAGTTCTTCTGTAAAACCCGAAGAGAAAACCCAATTAGACAAGAAAGTAATACATCATCGCATAAAACACGACCCCGTAAGTGCTGGTTTTTTAAGTGGGAATATTCCATTTGGAAAGTTAAAAACTCATTCAGTAGAACACGACGCAGATTTAGGAAAGTCTTATTTTCAAAATCTTATTGAAAAAAATACGCCATTAGGACAAGCAAAGCGTTTCACAGAACGTGGTCTTCACGCTCACGCAATTTCTCATTTCCACGATGGGAGTATTAAAAAAAAAAAAAAGAAAAATAAGAAATAGGTTGCTTAAACTTGTGATGAATTAGCACGTGATGGTGCTTGTATGACAATTTCGTTTCTTGCTCCGTCGTTATGTAAATCTACTTCAAAACTGTCACCACAACATTTTGAACTTGTATTACATCTCATTTTATATATTTTATAAGCGATTATAATTATAAGGAAAGCCGATGCTCCTTCAAGAGTGTATTTTGTGTAGTCAATCATTTTTATATAATATATGTATAATATAATATGTCAAAAACCTTATTTAATCAAAACGTATTACGAAATAAAAATGTGACAAATAGTGATGAAATAAGTGTAGCAAAAATGGATACACTTGTTGTAAAAAATGCGACAGTAACTAATCTAACAAACACAGAATTACAAGCAGCGACAAGTGGTGTGGCGACAAACGCATCAGCGATTGCGAATAAACAAGACGAAATAACTGCGTCAAATAGATTATCTGCTACACTAATTGGTGCGAATGGAAATGTGAGTAATACTGAATATGGTTATCTACAAAATGTTTCAAGCGATATACAAGACCAATTAACATTTAACGCACAGGCTACAACAACTAATACTAATAATATTGCTACGAACACAAGCAATATTGCGACTAACACAAGCAATATTTCAAATAACACAAGCAATATTTCAAATAACACAAGTAATATTGCGACTAACACAAGTAATATTGCGACGAACACAAGTAATATTGCGACTAACACAAGTAATATTGCGACGAACACAAGTAATATTGCGACGAACACAAGTAATATTGCGAGTAACACAAGTAATATTGCGACTAACATAAGTAATATTGCGAGTAACACAAGTAATATTGCGACGAACACAAGTGCGATTTCTACAATAAATACCAATATTAACGGCATCACAGCATCAGGAGCAATTACAACATTAACGAATAAATTATATATACAGGCTGGGATACCACAACTCAAATTAGATAGGTCTTCAAATGGAGATGTTGAGATTCAATTGGTAGGAAAAAGGACTGGAAGCGATATTTCTCGTCACACAAGAATAGATTTTCAAAATAATGACAGCGGTGTGACGCCAAGTATTAGAACTATGGTTTCTGTTGTAGGACGAGTAACAAATCACACAACAAATGTTGGTGGTTTAGAGATTGTTAATTTTGTTGATGGACTAACAGAAACTGGGGCATTAACGATGAGCCATAATGGGAACTTCAATATAGGAGGTGGTTCAGCATTTCAAGATAATTTTAAGGTAAGTATTAATGGCACTTTAAATGTTGAATCAGCGATTTATCAAATACCACAAATGGTTTCATATAATTTTGACAAAGCGATTGTATCAAATGATTTATGGGGCAACGGAAATATACAGACAGATTTAGATTCCACAAGAACAAGTGGAACAGCATTTTCAACTCATAGTAATGGAGTAATAACTTTTTCTCAAACAGGGACATATCATATAAAAGTATCAGGTAATTTACAGAGTTTAAGACAGAACGATA
>Ga0181391_1000487_pt1 | contig 11923 bp, 24 predicted proteins | sample 14SPOviralmetaG_FD_130080 | JGI IMG/M metagenome (GOLD analysis project Ga0181391, IMG submission 130080) | Marine viral communities from the oligotrophic San Pedro Time Series (SPOT) site, San Pedro Channel, CA, USA - 14 SPOT_SRF_2010-08-11 | ecosystem: Environmental > Aquatic > Marine > Strait...
AAGATATAATTTATCATGAAATTAGAAGCAGAACACATAGAACAAATAGCAAGTTACATGGCAGATAGCTTAGAAGATCACTTAGATATAGTATTCTGGGATGGTATAGCTCGTGTATTAGACGAGTTTGAAATAGAATATAACGATATAGGTGATATTTCTGACGAAGATTGTGAAGCTATTGTAAACGAAACTAGAATATTATTTTCACCTAAAAACGATTTACCACTATGAAATTAACAGAAAAACAAATAGAAACTGCTAAATGTACTTTAATTGATGAGGTATCTGACTTTATATTAGAGAGAGTGTGCAGTGTAATGTATGAAACTGCTAAAATTAGTGGTGGGGAACTAGATTTAGAGCAAATAGATGAAGTAGTAACCAGTGTTTATAAAGGACTTTATTATGAAAAAGAGGAAACTAAACAGTAAAAACCCAAAGTATCAACCAAAATCTACTAAAGTAGTAGATAATAAACGACACGAGCTGATGTGTACAGTTAAAAGAGTTAAAGTATATGCTACTTTTACAAACTAAATACGATCGCTTATGGATAATATATTAAATAAATAACAAATGGATAAAGTACAATTAGAAAACAGAATAAAAGAACTTACAGTTCTTATCGAAGAAGCAAGCAGTAATGTTAAAAACTTAGTTGATGAGCAAGCAGCATTTACTAAAAGGTTAGATGACTTAAACAAACCTAAGTTGTCGCATGCTCAAATGGATGAAATACAGTATATAGTTGAGTCAGCATGTGAAACATTCGACATAAATGTTAGTGAGTGTGATCTAGAATTAGAGCTTGATTATGATAACAGAGTTTCAGTTAATCACTTAGACTGGTCAAGATGTCAAGAAGAATTAACTCAACGCATCATGGATCGCTTAGAAAAAGTCTTTGCAGTTGCTGAAGACGAAGAATAAATGTAGAGTAGGAAAACCTACAGCTCGGATGTAAGTCTGCTACAGCTTACGCTACAATAGTAGTAATTGGTTAATTGGTGGTTCGAATCCACCTCCGAGCACTAACTTAAATTAAATTACATATGGATAACCTATGGAAAAGACTGAAGCCAGCAGTCAAAACTAAAATACTGGCAGATAAAGATAAATATCCTTATTTAGTTAAAGATGTTAAAGATCAACTAAAAAAACACACGTTCTGGACTGATCTACCTATCGGTACATGTAGACAGGTTGTAAACTTTTCACACGAAAGTGTTTACGAAGTTCCTTTACTTGATTTTATGTATGGTGATTTATTTATTAAAAAAGCTTAATTATGACAAAAGAACAAACAGTACCTAAATGGTTTAAAGGCGAAGTGTATGATGAAGGTGAAGTAGTTATGAATCGTTGGAGTGGTGAAGAGTGTGAACTTAATGGTCTTGAGTTATCTATTTATGATATGATAATGGGTGCTCAAGAATATATTAACGTTAGATACGGCGGAGACATGCTTGATCCTCGAACTGCTGATATTCAACAAGATATGGCTAAAGGTTTGAGTTGGTTTAGAACTCACAACGCTGAAGCTTATATGATATTGCTAGACTAATGGAGTTATTCATTAGTTTAGCGATATTTTCGCTATTTATTATTGATGTATTTAAAGAAAAATTATGACAACAAACGAAATTGAAAAGCAATTAAAACGTAAAGCTGAAGAGCAAATAAGTGAAGAAGCTCAAAAGATTATTGATAGTTTGTCTATATTTAGTAGAGACCACACCGGTGTAAATCGTAGTGGTCTGCATTGGTATAGCAAACGTGTAAAACCACATAAAAAATACACTAGTGATCCTGAGCCAGAAGATCCATTTTGTCACTATGACTGGAGTGAACTAGCTCAGTTAATTAGAAGAAACATGGAACACAACTTGTTAGATCAAATGGTTGAAAGAAAAGCTAAAGAATTATTAAGTAAAATAGATTTACTAGGATGAGTACAAGAGCTATAATTAGGTTCGCTACGCGCGAGCCAGGTGTATCATTTAGTGAGCACCCTAAAACATGGCATGCACAGTTTTACAAACACCATGATGGTTATGTTGAAGCTTTAGGTTTAGACATAGCTAACTCTATATTAGATCGTCAAGTTATAGATGAGTGGCAGATAGAAAACTTGTATATTTGGCATGATGATGCGCAGTATTGCTATTATATATGGCAACACTTTGACAAACATACTTGGATAAGTATATTTCAAATTAATCAAAGCTTTGAGTGTGATCATTGTAACGAGTTAAAAAATAAACCCGATAAGTGTATATTTGTAGGTACACCTCAAGATTTACAAAAAAAAATTAACGATTTAGGTGATTTCCAGGCTTTTGATGCTAGATCAAGAGACTTTGATCACAAACTAAATACGAACACCTGTGGATAATATGAATGATAAACAAATTAAAAAGCTAGCAGATTACTTAGCTGATTCACTATCTAAATTTGAAATAACTGACATTGAGCTTAAAAAGCTAGGCGAGCATATAGCTAACGCACTAGTTACTAAGGCTTTACAGTCTCAAGTTGATGACTGGGAAGTTAATAACAATATTGATCACCTAGTAGGTGAGTTAGCTAGATGTATGACTCTGCAAAATGCTTATCTCGAAAGAGAAGAATATGAAAAATGTGCTCTTATGAAAATAAGAATACGAGATATTAAACATAAGTTAGGTATGCCACCTGACGAAGAAATAAACAATGAAGATGATGAGATATAAACCAATGCTAGCATACCCTGTTAGCGATAAACCAATTGACTACAATAATGGTCCTGTATTCATGCAACCTAAACTTGATGGTGTGCGTTGTCTAATACAGTATGACAATAGCAAGGTAACAGCGTACTCGCGCACAGGTAAAGAGTGGAAAAACATTGAGCATATACTGTTTAATCTAAAACCTTTCTTTCAACTAAACCCTAATGTAGTACTCGACGGCGAACTGTACAACCACGATCTAAAAGATGATTTTGAAAAGATTATCTCTTGTGTGCGTAAAACTAAGCCTACAGATGAGCATAGAGCTGAGTCTGAAAAGCTAGTACAGTTTCACTGCTACGATGTTATCATGCCAAATTCTCACAATTTCTGTATAAGAGATGAATGGATTAGGTTAAATGTACCACATAACCGTTTTACAAAACAAGTTAGAAGTACTATAATACGTAATGAAGTAGATGCACAGCACGAAAATAATTCTAATCTACATGAAGGTTACGAAGGTTCTATACTACGTACTAACTCGCCGTATGAACATAAACGTTCGCATTGCTTGCGTAAGTTTAAACAGTTTCACGATGCTGAAGCTAAGATTATCGGTTGGGTTGCAGGTAAAGGCAAACGTATAGGTACTATCGGTAAGTTTATAGCAATAGATGAAGATGGTAACGAGTTCGGCATGCCTGTTATGGATAAGCAAAAATACTTAGAAGAAAACTTTAAAACAATGCAAGGCTGGGTAGGTAAAATAGCTACGTTCAAATACTTCGAGCGTACAAAAGCTAACAGCTACCGTCATCCTTTGTTTAAATGTATACGTGATTATGAATAAAAACCTAAAAAAACGTATTAAAGAATTTAATGATATTAAATTCGGTACTTATAATACAGATAAACCAGTATGGAATACTGTTATAGTGTTTAAAACATTAGAACCCGAGGGGACTGTGACAACAGCCCCTATATATAAAGAATAACAGGCTTATGTCACAAATACCACGAAATGTAGATTACTTACATCGTAGAAGAATATGTTATAGGCGTGATCCAATAGAACAACCTGACTATGAAAATTCTCAGTACATGTTCTTTGAAAAAGGCACGCATCAAGCATATGATCTATTTAAAGGTAACGCTAAAATAAATACTTATAAAAGTCTTAAATGGCATTTGTTAGTGTTATGGTATTTAAACCCACAGCTTGATCCAGATGAATTTAATAGTTTGTCTGAATTTATAGCTGACAAAGAGAATGGTTTTACAACATTTAGTATATCTAAAAACGGGCTTGAAAGAATTACGCATGATGTTTACATGTGTGATCTTGATAGACCACCAACAAATAGATTACGTAAAGTTGTATTTAAAATGAGTAGTGGGCTTGAGAAACACGAGAAATTAAGCATCGTAGGTAAATTAATTGGTAGATCAAAACGTATCCATACTGATGACATTTATGAATGCATGATAAGTTTACATGACATGAATAAAAAGATCACGATACGTGCGATCTCTGATGCCCTATGTTGTTCATCTCGTACTGTACATCGCAATATGTGTGATGAATTAAAACGCGAAAAAGAACTTTTAAATAGAGAAATATGAAAAAGTATAACGTTCAGAATTATATTAGATATAAAGAAGACGTAAAACAAAGTATTGAAAGAATAGAAGGTAAGTTTTGGGATGAGTATACTAGAGAAGAACTTATAGTAAAATTTCTACCATTAGTAGAAAAATTAGCACGTAGGTTTTCAACATCACAGCAAGCTTCTGGTGTAATGGATATTACAGATCTTATACAAGAAGGTAGCGCTGGTTTAGCAGCAGCAGTGGACAGAATAATATGGCCACAAATACTAAGCTCAGAAGATCCAGAGAAAACAATAAAGTCTTTCTTTTCTAAACGTATACGAGGTGCAATACGCCGCCGTATAGATATGAACAGAGGTACTATGCGTATACCTGAACATAAGCTAAACGAAATACGTAAAGACTTCGGCGAAGATAAAAAAGCTGTGCAATTGTTTTTTAACTCAGTGTTTCTAAGTTTAGATAAACAAGATGATGAAACAAATATGGCTTATGATATACCAGATAATACTACAGAGTACAATAAAGATATATTGCTAGCTTACTTAAAAGGTGTAATGATGCAATGGTTAAATCCAAAAGAGTATCAAGTACTAAGGTTATCTTACGGTCTTGACTGTGATAAACATTCAGCTAAGCAAATAGCTGAGGTATTAGGTATAAAAGGCACTAGCTCTTACGTACGTGTTTCACAGTTAAAAAAGCACGCAATACAGAAGTTAACAGAGTGTGTACCGCACTCGCAAGTGGTTGACTACCTGTAAGTTAAGTGAAAAATAAATGTTAAATCTCGAGATTTATATGTAATTATATAGGTACCGATAAACCTAAAACCAATGGCAGAATTAACTAAAACATTAGCAGTCATTCAGACTGATCTAAAAGCAAAAAAGTCTTCATATAATTCTTTCGGAAAATACTACTTTCGTAAAGCTGAAGACATCCTAGAAGCGGCAAAACCGTTTCTCACAAAGCATAACGTGTACGTTAAAGTTGATGAAGAAATTATCAGCGTTGATCCAGTACCGATGATGCAGTCCACCGCCACTATTTCTAATGGCAAAGATTCAATAACAGCAACAGCAATTGTAGGTGTAGACCTTAATCAAAAAGGTATGCAAACCTCACAGCAGTTTGGTGCAGCTTCTACTTATGGTAAAAAGTATGCGCTAGGTAATCTATTTCTTATTGATGATACTGAAGATGCAGACGCTACGAATAATCATAGCAAAACCGCAGCTCCTGTAGCTACAAAGAAAAAGATAACCGATGCTCAAATGAAAAAAGCTATAGAGTTTGTTAGTAGCGGTGGAGACATTAAAGCTATACTAGCTAAGTATACGATGTCGCCTACACAACTAACTGAGTTGAAGAAACTAGTAAAATAGTATGAAAGAAATATACGAAAAATTAAGGAACGACGAGCATTATTACGGCGATTATGGTAAGCAGTTTCTAAGTAACTCAGATATATCTACGTTGCTTAAAAACCCAAGAGACTTACATAAGCCTCGACCGTCTTCTCCAGCGTTTTTAGTTGGTGGTTATTTTCACACAGCTATATTAGAGCCTGATAAGTTAAACAGGTTTAAAATTGTAGATGCAACAACTAGAAATACTAAGAAGTATAAGGAAATATCCGATGGTGAGATCTGTTTGTTACAGCACGAAGTTGATAAGATACAACTTATGACTGAAGCAATGATGAGTAATGATGTTTGTCGCGACCTTATAAAACCTGTTTTAGCTGAAGTAGATTACGAAGAGCCACGTGTTGGTAAGATATTCGATAATATGTGGAAAGGTAAAGCAGACATTATCAATCATGAAGAGAAGCTAGTGATTGATCTTAAAACAACCGCTGATATAGATAAGTTTAGATGGTCAGCTTCTAAATACAACTATGATAGTCAAGCTTATATATACAGCACACTTTTCGGTTACGAAATGATCTTTATTGTTATAGACAAAGAAACTAAACAAGTTGGTATATTCGACTGCTCACCTGATTTTTACAAACGCGGTGAAGATAAAGTCAGACAAGCCAGTGCAGCTTACGATTTGTTTTACAAGACAGAAGATTTTGATCATAACCAATATTTAATTAATAAAACCCTTTAAATTTAAAACCATGGCAAGAAGAAAAATGAAAGTATGTACAATTTCAGGAAGAAAATTTACAGCAGATACTAAGAATTTTTATGTAAATCATAACTCTACAGACGGTTTACACCCATACCACAAAAGCTTCGATAATTTCCGTCGAACAACAGGAGCTACAGTAAAACAAGTTCGACAATTAGTTAACTTAATAAACGGATAATTTATGGCAAGTATTATTAAAACAAGTATCAACTTAAACGAGATACCAAAAGACAAGATCATCAACGGTAAAAAAGGTAAATACTTACCTATTACTATTACCTTAAACGATGAGGTTGATCAGTTTGGGAATCAAGGCCCAGTGTGCGTTGATCAAACAAAAGATGAGCGCGATGCTAAAACAGCTAAGACTTACTTAGGTAATGTTAAAGTTGTATGGACAAACGGTGATAACGTTGAAGTTGCACCTCGTGATAACATGCCTCAGCAAGCTGCACCACAGCCTGCAATGGCAGATGATGACTTACCATTTTAATAAAGCTTAATGGAGACAGTAGAGATCAATGGATTTTTGATTGATGAGTTCAATCAACATGGCTTGGAAGCCGGTAAAACGCAGGGGATTTGTCCCCTGTGTTCGTCTTCTAGGAAACCTGAAAATAGAAAAGCCAAATGTGCTTCATATGATTGGGAACGTGGTCTCGGTACCTGTCATAACTGCGACAGTTCTTTTCAACTGCATACTTATAAACGTAAAGGTAAATCAACGCGTGAGTATGTTAAGCCAGACACAACAGGTTATGTTGTATCAGAAAAGATTATAAACTGGTTTGCTGAACGTGGTATATCTCAAAATACGCTTCAAGAACTTAGAGTTCGCGAAGGTAAAGAGTATATGCCTCAGACTAGTAAACTAGAAAATGCTATACAGTTTAATTATTATATGGGTATGGATCTCATTAATATTAAGTATAGAGATGGTCGCAAGAATTTTAAGTTATACAAAGGTGCTGAGAAAATATTTTATAACATTAACAGTGTTGTAAATCACGACTGGTGTGTTATTGTTGAAGGCGAGATGGACGTGTTAGCTTTACATGAAGCTGGTATTAAAAACGTTATATCTGTACCTAACGGTGCAACGCTTAACAGTAACAACCTAGATTACTTAGACAATTGTATTGACTATCTAGATGACAAAGAGAAAATTATATTAGCAGTAGATGCAGATGAACCAGGCCAAGCTTTACGTAACGAGTTTATACGTAGGCTTGGTGCTGAAGTCTGTTATCTTGTAGACTTTGAAGGTGATAAAGATGCAAATGATTACCTTCTAAAACATGGTAAAGAAAAACTATGTGACGTTATTAACAAGGCAACTCAAGTACCTCTTGAAGGTGTATCAACACTTCGTGATCTTGAGAACGACTTATTAGACTTCGTACATAATGGCTTTAAACCAGGTTACCAAGTTGGTCTAGAAAACTTTGATAAAATATTCTCTACGTATACCTCGCAGTTTATAACTGTTACAGGTATACCGTCGTCTGGTAAGTCAGACTTTGTAGATCAAATGTGTGTAGGTTATAATAGAAATTATGGATGGAAAACTGCGTTTGCTTCTCCTGAGAACAAGCCTAATTATCTTCATGCTCACAAGCTTATTCGTAAGACTTGGGAAGGCATGCCAACAAAAGATGATGTCGGTACTAGTAAATGGAAACAAGTCACTGATCATATCAACGATAATTACTTTTTTATCGATATGGACAGGTATACACTTGATGATGTCCTCAAAAAAGGAGGAGAGCTAGTTAAACGTAAAGGTATTAAATGTCTTGTTATCGATCCTTATAATAAGGTTAGAGATACAAACTGTAAAACAGAAGACGTTAACCGTTATACGATGGAGTATTTAACTAAGATCGAAGTCTTTGCAAAGAAGTACGATGTGCTAGTATTTATTGTGGCTCATCCTACTAAGATGTACAAAGACAAAGATGGTCAGATTGAAGAGCCTACTATGTATAATATTAAAGGCGGTGGTGAATGGTACGATGCTAGTTACCACGGTATACTTGTACATAGAGACTATGATGCTAAAACTGTTAAAGCTAAAGTATTGAAGGTTAAGTTTCAAAACCTTGGTGAAAACGGTGCTGAAGCTCATTTCACATGGGAACCTAAGTCTGGTAGTTATATACCTTTAGCAACTGATATGGCAGCAGATGAGTCTATGCCCTGGGAATAATGTTTAAAAAGAAGAAAGATAAATCTCGCAAAGCGCCGCACATACATGCTACTAGACAGCAGCGTGAAGCTTGGGAATGGTGCGTTAAAAACAAAATAGGTATTTGCGTTACACCTGAGTGGAACAACACGGGTAGCTGGCGTGTAGAGATAAGTATCAAAGATAAAACAACATTAGATCCTAATACGTACAAAGGTACTGAGGCAATGAACAAGATGTACGAATACTGTAAATACTATAAAGACAAATATGAAAATACACTTTAAAAATGCAAATGAAGCTTACGAATACTACCATGACCGTATACTCACGCATGGCATACCGTTTGGTGATACTAAAGCGTTATTCAATATAGGGTTTTATTTAGAAAATCCTAACGACAAGTTGATAATAAATAGAGAACGTAAATGGAGTCTTGATTATGCAGAGGCTGAATGGCAGTGGTATTTATCTGGCGATGCAAACGTTAAAAAGCTAGGTGAAATATACGGTAAGATACCTGCTATATGGCAAAAGATGGCTGATGAAAGCGGTGAGGTTAATTCCAATTACGGTTGGCAGTGGATGCGTAATGCACAACTATCACACGTAATTAATAAATTAAGAGATTACCCTGACACAAGACAAGCTGCGATTAGTATATACGATGCTAAAGAAATAGCTAAGTATCATAACGATACACCATGTACATATGCGGTACAGTTTAGTATAATAGCTGAAAAGTTATGTATGTCAGTGTATATGCGATCTAACGATCTTTGGTATGGCTTCTGCAACGATCAATATCAGTTTGCAAACCTACAAGAGTTAGTAGCATCAATGCTAGGTATTGAAATAGGTTGGTATTACCACCATGCACATAACTTACACTTATATAACGATAAGATATGAAATACTATTTATACCACATACCCGGTAAAAAGATCGGTGTAACAAAGTCTCTTGCTCGTAGAGTTGAACAGCAGCAAGGCTACGATCCTCACGAGTACGAGATTATAGAAGAGTCTGACGATATAGATTATATATCTAAACGTGAGATAGAGTTACAGAAAAGTTACGGTTATCGTGTAGACGAGACCTTGTATAAACAATTAAACCATAATAAGAATATGATGATGACCATAAACATTACAGAGCAGACAACAACGTTTCCAGTACCTTTAAATAAATTAAAAGGTAGATTGATGGATAATTTAGGTATGATTATACAAACACCTGAAAATCGTCATGAGTTAGATACTGATTTAGTAGACTGGATAGTTAAAAATGCGATTACATCACAGTTTAATAATGATAGATGCTATGTGTATAATAAAGCTATGTGTAAGTTTAAAAACTCATTTAGTTTTCAAAACAAACTAGCATCACAAAGTGATATATTTACTAAGATTAGACGTTGGGCTTATGAGCGAGGTATATATGATCAAGGTGATTCTAAAACGCAGTATGTTAAGTTAATGGAAGAGGCTGGCGAACTAGCTGAAGCGTTACTTAAAAATGATAGGCCAGAAGTTATAGATGCTATAGGCGATATGGTTGTTGTATTAACAAATCTAGCTAAACTAGAAAAACTAGATATAGAAGACTGCATAGATAATGCTTATGAAACTATATCTAAACGTAAAGGTAAAATGAAGAATGGAACGTTTGTTAAAAACACATTATAATATGAGTAGTAGAGAGATTATGGATTCAAAAAACGGAGTATCAACTAGACGTATGGATTTTAGAGATCCTGTAGTTGAAAACGTTTGCGATAAGTTTTTACGCAGATCAGATGTCGGCTATGAAAAGTATGGTCGTACATTAGATGATGAGCGTAAAGGTAAACATAAAGACTTACTTGGTTATCTAAACGATGTACAAGAAGAGTTAATGGATGCAATATTGTATATTCAAGCAGCGCGTGAAGAGATGATAGATCAGATACAAGAGCAACGTATGAATAACATAATACGTAACGGTAATAATGGAGAGCATTATGACAACACGCCGGAAGAAAACTAAAAAGCGTGGGCCTGTAAGAGCTAAGAAGGTAACCTATGATGGGATTACCTTCGCCTCTGGGCTTGAGCGCTATATGTATCAAGCTTTAGTAAAAGCTAAGATCAAATCTAGGTACGAAGGTGAAACGTTTGTTTTACTAGATGGTTTTTATTTTGACAACGAAGTATATGAACGACAGTCAAACGGTAAAGGCGAGATGGTAAACAGAGGTTGTAAGCGTATACTACCTATTAAGTACACACCAGATTTTATTGGTAAAGATTTTATAATAGAAACAAAAGGTAGAGCTAACGAAAGTTTTCCTATGCGATGGAAATTATTCAAGAGATTAGTTATGAATCAATTTCCTAATGTAACCTTATATAAGCCTCAAAATCAAAAAGAGTGTGATAAAGTAATTGAACTAATTTTAAATAAAAGAATATGATCATTGCATGGGAAGTAAACATAGGGTTTTATCCTGGTGTTTTAATAGGTTTTAGAAGTTACCCAAACACAGGTAACGGTGTAGAAAACCACGTAATATATTTACCTTTTGTAGACTTGTGTTTAACAATTGAACGCGAGGTTAATGAAGAATAATATATTTGAAAAGCGAGTTAACATACTACCGTATGAATACCCACAGCTACTGAACTATAAAGATGCTATACGGCATTCTTATTGGATAGACACTGAGTTTAATTTTACTGATGACGTACAAGACTTTAAAGTTAATATCAACGATAAAGAACGAGATATAATTAAGAAGACTATGTTGTCGATAGCTCAGATCGAAGTAAGTGTTAAAACTTTTTGGGCTGATATGTATAAACGTATGCCGATCACTGAAGTTGGTGATGTAGGTATGACGTTTGCCGAGTCTGAAGTAAGACATAAAGATGCTTACGCAAGACTTATACGTATACTAGGTTTAGAAAAAGAGTTTGAAACTGTAGTAGAAGTACCTGCAATAAGTAAACGTATAAAGTATCTGACTAAATACTTGGATGGCACGAGATCTAAAGACAATAAGATGTACACTAAGTCAGTGTTGTTATTCTCTTTGTTTATAGAACATGTTAGTCTGTTTAGTCAATTCCTTATAATGATGTCTTTCAATAAGAACATGAACGTACTCAAAGGCATATCCAATGTCGTTGAAGCAACATCTAAAGAAGAAGAGATACACGGTAACTTTGGTGTAGAGATTATTAACATAATTAAGAAAGAAAATCCTGACTGGTTTGATAAC
>Ga0181391_1000490_pt1 | contig 11872 bp, 7 predicted proteins | sample 14SPOviralmetaG_FD_130080 | JGI IMG/M metagenome (GOLD analysis project Ga0181391, IMG submission 130080) | Marine viral communities from the oligotrophic San Pedro Time Series (SPOT) site, San Pedro Channel, CA, USA - 14 SPOT_SRF_2010-08-11 | ecosystem: Environmental > Aquatic > Marine > Strait...
ACTTTTAATATTCAACAACTGAGTACCCAAGATAATGACTGGCTCAAAATTATGTCAATCTCTGGCACTTCTGCTTCTACTGTTTGTGTCGTTCAAAACGACCAAGGTACAAGCACAAGCTGTTGACATTGGAGACATTTCTGAGCTAAATGGTTCAGCACAGATAGTAAGAGACAAGCCATACGACGTTAACGTAAAATTTGCTATACAAAGTAATGACGAAGCTATTACTAAAGATGGTAGAATGGCTATTACTTTTTTAGATGAGTCTGTAGTAAAATTAACTGAACACTCGCAACTACTTATCGATGAATATATTTATGACCCTGACCCAAGCAAATCTAAAATGGCTCTTACCTTTGGTCTTGGGACAGCACGGTTTATTACTGGTAATTTAAACCGCATAGATAAACAAAATATTACTCTTAAAACTCCTACAGCCAATATAGCAATAAGAGGTACAGACTTTACAGCTACAGTAGATGAACTAGGTCGTAGTCTTATAATATTATTGCCAGATGCTTCAGGTTTATCTAGTGGTGAAATAGAAGTGGTTACGGCTATGGGTACGGTACTTTTAAATAAACCATATCAAGCTACAACTGTTAGCGTTTTTGAGTCATCTCCAAGCAAACCAGTTATTTTAGATTTAACGTTAGATATTATTGATAATATGTTAATAGTTACTCCACCTAAAGAAGAAGAACGTGTAGAAGAAGAAACCACAACTGTTCAAACAGACAGTGTTTTAGATTTTAACGATTTAGATATTGATTACTTAGCAGAAGATTACTTATCAGAGGACGAACTAGATTTTACAGAACTCGATATTAATTTTCTAGATGTAAATTATCTTGAAGACCTTCTTAATGTATTAGACGCATTAGCCATAGCAGAAGATGAAGACGCTTTAGCCCAAGCCACAAGCACACAAATATCTGGGACTCTTTTAGGTAAAGACCCAGACACCCAAATAACTGCCTTAATAACAGGCAACGTTATTAGTTTACGAAGACAAGTAAACGAAAGCGTAAGAGTAGATTTGAACGGTAGTGATGCGTATACTGTAATTTTGATACAAGACGGAGTATCTAATATAATCAAAGTGAATGGAGGAAGCGATAGTGTTATAACTATTACGCAAAATGATGGATGAAAAAACTTTTTATACTACCCCTACTATTAATTCTTGCACTGCCGTTAGTGTTTCAATCAACACCCACAGAAATATTAAAACTTAAAGTATTTGATACGTTTATAAAACACCAAGAACCTTCTGGTAATTTTGTTATTCTTAATATTACAGAAGAAGACGTTGAACGTGAAGGTGGCTATCCTTTACCTAGAAAAAGATTAGCAGATATACAACTAGAGTTATTAGGTAAAGGTGCTCTTGGTGTTGGTTGGGTCATAAGTTTTCCACAACCTGATAGACTTATGGGCGATGAAGATTTTGCTAGGTCTTTAGGATATGCTCCTAGTGTTCTAGCAATGTTTGAAACAAATAGTGGTCAATATCCTAAAACCACAGGAACTGTAATAAAAGGTGAAGATACTGGTGGTATACTAACACAGGGAGTCAAGGAAAATTTCTACACCTATCAAAATATATTACAAGGAATCGCCAGTGCTCCCACCGAAGTAGACCAACTAGTTAGACGAGTTCCTTTACTATTACGAACACCTGACGGTTGGGTAGCTTCTTTTGGCACACAAATATATAAAGCCTTGTTTGGTGTAAAAAGCTACATCATAACTACAAACGAAAACGGTATACAAGAAATAGCTATACGAGGTATACCGCCTGTCAAAACAGATAGTCTTGGTCGTAAGTGGATTAGTTGGGTAGATACACCAGAAACTAATTTAAAAGAAATGGATGTAAACGGTAAGTTTGTGTTTGTAGGTGTAACCGCTAACGGCGTTATGCCGCAGGTTGCTACACCAGTTGGTTTACTAGAACCGCATAAAATACAAGCAGCACTAGCAGAGTCTCTTTTAATTCAAAATAGTCCTTTTATACCAGATTACGCCCTAGCTTTAGAACTACTTATTTTCATAGCGTCTGTAGGGCTCGTATGGGCTTTTATAAGTTATTTAGGTATAACGTGGGGCGTAAGCTTAGCTTTACTTACGATGGCTTTAACGGGCTTCTACGGTTATTACACTATAACTACGGGTGTTTTAATAGATATTACGTGGTCTTTAGTTTCTCAGTTTATCACAGGAGCCATAGCTTTTTATTTAAGATTTAGAGAACAATATAAATTAAGGCAACAAATTAAAAAGCAGTTTGAACATTACATAGACCCACGACAAGTTAAACGTTTACAAAAAGACCCTAGCTTATTAAAACTAGGAGGAGAAAAAAGAAGATGTACTTTTTTGTTCACAGACGTTAGAGGATTTACAGCTCTATCAGAAACGTTATCTCCTGAAGAAGTAACAACAATAATGAATAAAGCATTAACTATACAATCAGAGGCAGTGCAAAAATATGGTGGCATGGTAGATAAGTATATTGGAGATGCAATGATGGCTATCTTTAATGCACCTATGAATTTACTACACCACGAAAACATAGCAGTAGAATGTGCTAAAGAAATACAAGAAAATATAATAAAAGCCGATATTGGTGTTGAGATTGGAGTAGGTGTAAATACAGGCGAAGCTGTTATAGGCAACATGGGTAGTGATACTAGATTTGATTATTCAGCTATAGGAGACGCTGTAAACACCGCTGCTAGACTAGAATCAGCGACTAAAGAAGCGGGTGTAAACATACTTATAGGCAAAGAAACAGAAAAATATTCAGGCATAACTTTGAAACCGCTAAAACCAATAAAAGTAAAAGGTAAAGAAAAACCTTTAAAAATATACACTTTTTGATATATAATCAATATATCAGCCGTTGTGCTGCAGCTTACGGGGTGAGCTTTAACTCGCAAATACGTGTAAACACGCTGGAGAAACAATGACTGGAGTAGATAAGAAGACATACCTAAAGAAAAAAGGGAGCCGTTCGGACTTCTATATATACACGTCTAAAGGAAAAAAGATAAAATCTAGGAGCCGTTTCTAATGGCTTTAACCCAATTAAAAACAACTGAAAACTTTACGTATACCGATGTTTGTGAGTTTATAGAACAAAAAGAAAATAAACTTAATTTTCAAAATAAAGTAAAACAATTTGAAAAAGCTTTAGCAGAATACTCAACAGAAATTAATCAAGATAAAGACTTACCTGCTTATCAAGGGTACGAAGAAGGTTATGTTAAACATAGTTTTGCAGATGGTCAATACATAAGAGCTATTACTATGCCTGAGGGAATGGTTATAGCAACTAAAATACATAACCAAAACCACCCGTTCTTTGTAATGAAGGGTAAGTGTTCTGTATATAGTGAAAAAGGTATGGAAACTATAAAAGCACCTTATCACGGAATAACTGATTCAGGAACAAAAAGACTTCTATACATACATGAGGAATGTGTCTGGGTCACTGTGCATTGTACAGATAAATTAACTTTAGCAGAAGTAGAAGAAGAATGCATTGCTAAAGATTTTGAAAAAGAATTTTTACCAGTTGATACAAAACAAATAGATACACTTATCGACCAAATAAGGAACATATAATATGGCATGGGTAGCAACAGCAATAGTCGGAGGTCAGCTTCTTGCAGGAAAAATTCAGTCTAATAGACAAAAAGACCCTAAAGCGGCTATTGGTAGCGGTACTTCACCTAGTTTACAACCAGGAGAAGGAGCACCATTCACACCAGTAGAAGGAAGTGAATTACAAAATTTCGGTGATTTTGAATATGAAAATATGGCAGAACCTGAAATGGACCAAGAAGCACAGTTATTAGCTATATTACAACAAGCGGGAATTAGTCCTGAAGAATTAGGTATTTCAGGTCTTGCTTTTGGAGGAAAAATCGACCATAAAGCAAATGGTGGTGGAATAGGTGCTTTACTATCAAATGAAGAAGAACTAGAAAAATTAAAAGAAATGATAACCAGTTTGCCAGACCGCCCTAATACAGACGTAATAGATTTTACTTCTATTGAAGAACCTGACTTAGGTGATATTATGGTAGAACAATTAGAAGTTGATGCTAGGAGTTTAGTTCCTAGTATTGACCCGCCCGACGTACCTTTAACAGAAGTACCTACAGGTCTTGAAAACATGAAAATAGGGGTAGAGAATTTTGCTGAAGCTAATCCTCAATTATTTAATGCAGGCATAGGAGCTTTAGGACAAGTTTTATCAGCATTATTAATAGACAATCCTGAACCTAAAGGTAGCATGGTTAGAACACAAACACTTCCAGGAAATGCAGCAAGAAGAAGAAACCAGTTACAAAATATATCCGCCATCGGTGGTTCTACTGTTAATTTTGCAGCTAATGGCAAAGTATTACAAAGACCAATGTTTATGCCTAACGGAGGTCCTATGAACGGTCCAGGTGGTCCAAAAGATGATTTAATACCAGTAATGGCAAGTAACGGAGAATATATGTTATCCAAAGCGGCAGTAGATGCAGCAGGTGGCGGCAGTCATGCTAAAGGAATTGCTGTTTTAGATAAATTTAACAAAATGGGAAATAAGAGATATGGCGTCTAGAGAAGAACAAGAATATTCCAGTCAAGCCCCCGCCCCGTATATAGGGCAGTTTTTACAACAGGATATATTTCCTTTTGCACAACAGTTTTTAAGGCAACAGTTTCAAAACTTAGGTCAAGCTGATTCAAGTCCATTTACTTACACAGGACAAAGAGTTGCTGATTTTGACCCTAGAGAACTTTATGGTATGGAACTTGCTGATTCAGCGATTGGTAGTTACAGACCGTACTTAGGTGCACAGGCAGATTTACTAGACGAAGCAGCAGGAATATCTAGAGGAGCATTAGCTAGAGGACAAGACGAAATTACAGCAGGTCTTGGTGCAGGTAGAGGATTATCTAGTTTAGGTGCTGACCTTACTAGAGGTGCTCAATTCGACACTACAGGTAGAGACTTATTAGCAGGAGCACAACAAAGACAATCAGGTAGAGGTCTTATAGAAGGAGCACGATTTGGTCAGTCTGGTAGAGATTACCTTATGGGCGGAGTTCCAGGATTTAGTGAAGCTCAACAGTTAACTAGGGCGGGTGCACCTAATTTAGATTTAGCTAGAACTGAAACAGCGTCAGCTAGACCAGAGTTCGGTGGTGCTAGAGCAGGATTAAGTAGAGCAGAACAAACAGGTTATGGTTCTACAGGAAGTTTTGACCCTAGAGGAATAGCAAGTTTTTATAATCCATTTGAAGAAGACGTAGTACAACAAACACTAAAAGACGTTAGAGAAGGGTTAGCTAAAAGTGATATGGGTCTTAGAGACGAAGCTGTTAGTGGAGGAGCTTTTGGCGGTTCTAGGTCACGAATGAGACGTGATGAACTTGCAGAAAATGTTGCAAGAGGAGCAGCAGAACAAGTAGGAGCTATCCGTAGTGGTGGTTATTCTGATGCAGCAAATAGAGCACAACAAGCTTTTGAAGCACAGCAGCAAAGACAAGCAGGTCTTGCAGGATTACAGTCAGGATTAGCAGGACAGTTAGGTGGTTTCGCAGGTCAAGAAGCACAAAGTGCTTTAGCAAGAGGTAGGCAGTTTGGCGACCTTTCTTCAACTGAAGCTCAAAATCAATTAGCTAGAGCTTCACAGTTGGGAAGTTTAGAAGCACAACAAGCACAGGCTAAATTAAATACAGGTCAAGCATTAAACGCTTCTGAACAAGCAGCAATAGATAATGCAATGTCTAGAGGACAACAGTTAAATACTTTAGACCAACAAAGATTTGCTAATCAAATGCAACAAGGACAACAGTTATCTAACATTGACCAACAAAGATTTGCTAATCAACTACAACAAGGCTCACAACTAGGTGCTTTAGGACAACAACAGTTCGGTATGGGGCTACAGGGTGGTCAAGGATTAGCAGGACTAGGTCAACAAACAGCAGGTGCATTAAGTGGTTTCGGTGGTCAATACGGCGGTATGGCTAGTTTATTACCACAACTACAACAACAAGATATTTCATCGATGATGGGTATGGGTGGACTAGGTAGAGGAAGACAACAGTCCTTAATGGATTTGAACTACCAAAACTTTACAGGTCAATACAACTTACCTATGCAAACGTTACAAAACGTTGGAGCACTTACAGCTTCTCTTGGACCTATGGCAGGTGGCTACGGCTATGCAGGTGGTGCACAAGCTCCTTACGGTAATTACTCACCCACAGGAACTATGGGAACAGGGTTGATGAATCAAGGTATAGCAGGTCTTAATCCTGCTCCTGGTCAACAAACACAGGGACCAGTTAAAGGATTCCCTAACTTCTCAATTCAAAACATGGGGATGCAGTTTTAATGGCAAACGGTAATAGAGGTATAGGAGGCTTTATGCCTTTTCCAACTTTCGGTGGACCTAAAGACGCAGGGGGAATTACACCTGTTAAATTAGCCCCGACTCAAATGAGGTTTCCAACGGCTCGTGGACCTGTCAGACGTACACCTGAACCAGATACTATAGAGAAAATAGCCCCCTTTCTTCCTTTAGTTACTGAAGGAGTTATGAGTTTATTTAAAGACACACCTAAACCTCAATCAAGAGATGATTATCTTAAAAGTATCGCTGTTGATGCAACAGACCCCACTAAGTTAGAAGAAGCAAGAGCCGACGCTTACACATTGTTCGGGGAACCTGAGCAAAGAGACGGTTTTGGTCTTGATGAACTTGTTAATTTAGCTGTTGGTAGCCAAACAGGGAGAGGAGCGAAAGATTTTGCTAATACGTATTTTCAAATTAGAAAAGGTAAAGAAGCCGCTAGAGTATCTAAAGAAGGACAAAGAGCAAGTTTCATACAAAAACAAATAGACCCTGACGCTTTTCAATTTTTAAATTTACAAGATACTACTAAGGCTAAAACAGGAGTAGTTGATATACGTCCAGGATATTTCGATAAAGAAACAGGACAAACCTATATAAAAGACCCTAAAAATAAAGAAGCTAATGAGTATGGATTTATTGTTGCTGGTGAAAACTGGATAGACCCTGCTAAATTAGCTACTAGTGGTTCAACAGGAGTCGATATTTATAAAGACCCTCAGTATACCGAACTTATGAAAACTAATGCAGAACTAACTGCAAGAGACCAAGCAGTTATGGGTACGTTAAACGTTGCTAATAAAACAATAGAGATGTTAGACGAAGGTATTAAAGACCCTAGTAAAGCACCAACGACTGTTGTTTCTTCTTTGATGAATATGGGTAATAGTGCTATAGCTAACTTTGACCAAATAGCTTCATTAAATGGTAATCGTGACCCTTTATCATATTTTAGTGCTGATGAAACAGGCGGTACTTTAAGAGGTTCTGGTAATAACGCTAGAGAATTATACATAGCTCTTAAATCAGGTGACGAAGAACAAATAGAATTAGCAACAGCTAACTTTGAAAACGCAACAGGGTCCAATTTAAGACAACTTATGGGTGAAGCTGCTTATAGTAATGTAGCAACTAGAGCAAACTTTTTACAATTAGCTTATATGGCAGCAGCCGCAAACGGTCAAACAGGTAGAACACTTTCTGATAAAGATTTAGCTTACCATTTACAAATAGTTGGTTTTGGCTCAACACAAGACCCTAAAATATTAAAAGATAATTTAATACGTTTTGTTGACCAACTAGTTGGTGGTGTTGATTCTGAAGTTCAAGTAGCCATTCCTACAGGCGGTCTACAACGTTACAATATGAATGACGAAACATTCCAGTCTATTGTTACTATGTATTATAATCCACTAATAGGTAAAGACCCTGAAGGAAAAGACACGCCTCAATGGTTAAACTACGGTGCTTATACTTACAAGCCTTTTTACGAAAGATATAAAGGCGTAGGAGCAGTAGACCAGTGGCAAAAACATGATGCAACGTTTTACGATAGAAAAACAAAAAGTTCAGCTAACTCAACGTCGCCTGTAAACCCGTCTATAGATTTAGATAAAACATTAAAAGAAATAGAAAACCTATATTAATGGCTATTACGCAACAACAATTTGATGAATTTAAAAAGATGCAAGAAACATATGCTCTTGATTTATCAAAACAGCCTTTGAAAGATAATCCTAACATTACCTACGGTCAGTTGTTATCCCCTAAAGAACTAGAACTAGCAGCAATTATGTATAGTCCTGAACTTAAATCGAAAGCTACGGGTATTTATTCATCAGAAGACATGAGCAAGATAGAAAACTCTATCGACTGGCAAAACAGAGTTGCTCCGTACAATAGAGCACCTATCGAATATGATATGTACGAGCGTCATCCTGAGTATATGAAACAACTAGATGAGTTTAACAGTCCCGAAGGTCAAGAAAGAAGAAACATGATAAAAGTTCGTGGTAATTTTCCTGATACTTATGAACCGTTAGAGCCTATTGCTCCATTAGGAATAGAAAAAGCAAAAAAGATAGCGGCTCTTGGTTTTGACCCCGCGAATGAATTACAGTTTCAAACATTTAAGGACGGTGTTGGTTTTAGAAGCAAGTTAGCTTTTGCACCTAGAAAAACAACAGTAGAGGATTTTAAAAAACTAGGCGACCAATATGGTTTAGTCGGCGATTATAGATATATAAACCCTAGCGACCCTTCATTAGGTTTAGCGTTTAAACCCGAAGGTTCCGATGATTTTCAATTATTAAATACACCATACGTCACTGCAGAAGATACCTATAACTTTTTAGTACAAGAGTTTCCTGCAATAGCGGGAGATATAGCGTTAACAGTATATGGTTCTAAAAAGTTTACTAGTCCTTTTGGTTTAAGTGATAAAGTAGGTGGTAAGGTTGGTAAAGTTTTAGGTTTATCTGGTTTATCAGCAGCAGGTGCAGCAGGTGGAGACTTTTTACGTTTAACTGCTGGATTAGCAATGGACGCTCACGATAGAGATTTCGATGAAATATTAAAAGAGTCTGGAATGATTGGTGCTTTTGCTTTTGGAGGTACTGCTCTTATAAGTGGAGCAGCACAAACGATACCTAAAGTTTGGAAAATGATTACAGGTAAAGACGTACCTCCTAGTTTCTATGAAAAGATAGATGACGCTATGCAAGAAGCTAGAGCACAAGAACGAGGAGACGGAACATTAGCTTCTGGAATACTTTACGGTGACGCAACATCAGTAAAAGTAATTAACGAACAAATAAACGATTTAGCAAAACGTTTTGATGTAGAACTTAAAAATTATAATCCTACAATCGCTTCAGCTGCTGGTACACAAGGTGCTGCTGATTTAGAAACATTATTCTTAAAATATGCTGATGACCCTGACCTTAGAGAACTATATCAACAAGTAAAAATAGGCAACCAAGAAGTTATTGACCGTTTTATACAAACACTAAACGAAAAAATTGGACCTTCAACAACAGGTGGGGCAACAGGTGCAACGGTAGGTGCTGGTATAAGAGAACTAGCTCAAAAAGATATAGATGCTTTCAACGACCAAGCCTACGATATGATTGACCAAGTGAGACTACAAGTGGGTGGTGCTGATGATGCTGCTGTTGCAGGACAGTCTTTACTAAAACAAGTTGACGACCCTAATGCTTCTACAGGTCCTTTATTCGAAAGACAACAAACTAGATTATTGGAAATTAAAAAAGACTATATAAATCCATATAATCAAGCATGGAATGCTGCTTTAGAAAATCCTCGTTATGCTAACTTAACTACAGGTGCGGGCTTTACAAGAAAACCTGCTAATGAATGGATGAATTTACGAAAAGGTGAAGCTAATAAGCTGTTTCGTTCAGCTGAATCTGATGAGTCTGTAAAATTATTATATGAACAAATACCTGCTGGAACTAAAAACACTCTTAATAGATTAAGAGGTATTGGTCAAAAAGGTAAATTTGAATCCCCTAATTTTACGTTAAGAGAACTTAATGACGCCAGAGTATCGTTAAACGAATTCGCTAGTACGACTAACAATGTAAAAGCTTCGCAACAAGCTAGACAATTAGAACGTGGTCTAGAAGAACAAATGAATCAGTTGCTACGAGAAGGTGCTTCAGCCGAAGCAGGTATTCCTCTTACACGAAAAGTTGAATTAGAAAACTGGATGACGCAAAATAACTACGGAGATGATTTAAGATTAGCTTGGTCACAGCAAAAAGAAGCGATACAACTGGCTAATTCACAAGCAGTCCGTTCTATATTAGAACAAAGACCTGAAAAAGTAGCAGATTATTTATTTAACACTGTAGCTAAAGGTAGTAAACAAAATACTGTTGTTACTGATTTAATGACTTTATTAAAAAGAGACGGCTCTGATGAAGTTAGACAAATACAGGACGGCATGGCTGAGTATATACAAAGAGAAATACTATCTAATCCAGATAGAACACCTTTTCAAATAGCTAAAGACTACAGAAAATTTGTTAAAGATAATGAAGGAACACTACAGTCTGTATTCGGAGATGACTTTAGTGCTAGGTTTATGACTAATCCTAAACAATTTAATAAAGCGGTTATAGAGCCTTTACAAAAACTAGAACAAAACATATTACAAATAGAGGCTCGTGTTGGTTTATCTTCAGCAGACCCTGATAGAAGGGTAGCTAATATTGTTGAGTCTATTTTAGCTACGGGTAAAACACAAAGACAGTCTGGAATACTATTAGATGATATTCAATATATAAATAATATTGTAAAACAAAACCCTTTATTACAAGACCAAGTTTCACAAGTAACAAAAAGATACTTGATGCAAGAAATGATGGAGCCTAGACCAGGAGGAGGTTTTGTCATAAGCCCTCAAAAACTGAATGATTTATTATATAAAGGTTTTGGTCCAGAAGATGTTACAGGTCCAACACTTACTTTTGATAACTTTATACAGCCATTATTAGGTAAAGAAGGCAAAGATTACGTAGCTAATTTAAAAGTTATAAATGAAATGGTACAAAGAGAAATGGGAACTGTGCCTAGTGAGGGTGTTGTAAGAGATTTAACTAGAGGTGAATACGGAGCAGGTGCTAACATCGAAGGTATTAGAATGTTACAAAGATTACTTATTGCTCCATTGACACAAACAGGTAGAAGAATAACAGCTCTTTCTAATAGCCAAGCGAACAGGTCGCGTAAATTTATTGGGCGTATGTTGTTAGACCCAGAATTATTTGAAAGAACAGCAAGTTTTGCTAGAGGACAACAATCAACACAAAATTTTATAAGGTTTTTAAGCAGTTATGGTTTTGTGTATGGTGAAGATTTAGGTAACGAAATGAAATATTATGATACAGTAGATAAAGCACAAAAAACTCCTGAAAATATAAATTTTATAAATGAAGCACAGGAACGAGCTACAGTCATTACAGGAGGAACTAACTAATGGCTACAAGAATGACAGGCAGAGAATCATTGATGAGACAAGGTTTAATAAATGACCCTTTTACACAAGCACTAGAATCTATTAATTTAAGAAAAGACGCAAACGATTCTATAAACAATGCCAGTGACCAATACGAAGCTGATGTTGCAGATTTTAAAAACACCCAAGCTAATGAATTTGAACAAGGGTTAGCGGGACTGTTGGATAGAGTAGGTGCTTTAGAAAATACACCAACACCTAGTTTTAATATGCCAGACTTATCTGGATTCGCTACTCTCGAAGACTTAAACCAAGGTATCGGAGGTATTAATATTCCTGGTGCACCCGACCTTAGTGGCTACGCTAGGCTAGAGGACATTCCCTCAATAGATACGAGTCAGTTCTTAACTGCTGGAGATATTCCTTCAATAGATACGAGTCAGTTCTTAACTGCTGGAGA
>Ga0181391_1000497_pt1 | contig 11821 bp, 16 predicted proteins | sample 14SPOviralmetaG_FD_130080 | JGI IMG/M metagenome (GOLD analysis project Ga0181391, IMG submission 130080) | Marine viral communities from the oligotrophic San Pedro Time Series (SPOT) site, San Pedro Channel, CA, USA - 14 SPOT_SRF_2010-08-11 | ecosystem: Environmental > Aquatic > Marine > Strait...
ACAAAAGATGGAGTAACCGTAGCTAACAGCGTAGTCTTAACTGACCCGGTTGAAAACTTAGGGGCAACTCTAATAAAAGAAGCTGCTAAAAACACAGTAAGCGAAGCAGGTGACGGTACCACAACGGCAACCGTCCTTGCTCAAGCTTTACTCGATGAGGTTTATAAATTAGATTTAAGTACCTCATCAATAAGAGAGATAAAAGAAGGTATAAACAGTGCTTTGTTAAAAATCAACAAATACTTAGATAAGTCTGCTGTCAAGATCGAAGGCGATATGCTGAGATCTGTAAGTTCAATTAGTTGTAACAACGACAATGAACTTGGAGAGATTATAGCGGAGGCTTATGAAACTGTAGGTAAAAATGGTATTGTTTTAATGGAGAGCTCTGAAACAGATGAAACATACGTAGAAGTTGTAGAAGGCGTACAACTCGAATGTGGATTAACATCAGCTTACTTTATAACAGATAAAGAGAAAAATAGAGCTGAATTAGAAAACCCACTAGTATTAATTGTTTCTAGCGAAATACCTAACATAAGAAGAATACAAAGTGTTCTTGAGTATGTTATAAAGAAAGGTAGAGCACTGTTAATAGTAGCACCAGTAGATCAACAGGTGAAAACAGCATTGATGATGAATAAAGCTAAAGGTAATATAAAAGTCAACATAATTGACTTACCAGGCTTTGGTCCTACTAAAAGAGATGCTACTGAAGATTTAGCTATATTGACTGGAGCAACTGTTATAAACGAAGAGCTTGGTGATGACTTAGACATGATAAACCCAGAACACTTAGGTGAAGCTGAGTTTTCTGTTACTGATGATAAGAATACTGTAATAACTACTATAGAAGATATACATGAAGATATACAAGAACGAATCAAACTCGTTTCAAAACTTATCAATGACGAGAAAAATGGTTTCATTAAAAAGAAGTTGGAGCAAAGACTGTCTATGCTATCCGGTAGTGTTGCAATCGTCAAAGTGGGTGCTGATTCTAAAGTCGAACTAAAAGAAAAGAAAGATAGAGTAGAAGATGCAATATATGCTACAAAAGCCGCTTTAAAAGAAGGTATTGTTTCAGGTGGTGGTGTTGCACTATTAAACGCATCTCAACAATGTAAATGTGAAGGTCCTGGTGAAGAATTATTTTGCAAAGCAATACAAGCTCCTTTTTATACTGTACTTAAAAATGCTGGTATAAGTGATAAAGAAAAAGTGCTAGAAAGTTTAGTTACTAAAGGTAGAGGCGTAGATGTAGTTACAGGTAATCACGTTGATATGGTATCAGCTGGTATAATAGATCCAGTGCTAGTAACAAAGTCAGCATTAAAAAATGCAGCAAGTGTTGTTTCAACAATTATATCTGCAGATTGTATAATTTCAAACGTTAGAGAGTAATGAGAGCGATAGGTAATTATATATTAATAGAAAAAATTGAATCTAAGACTAAAAAGATCGGTGGTTTGATTATGACAGAGAAATTAGACGTAGATAATAGGTATGTTAAAGCTAAAATAATATCTATTGGAGATAAAGTACAAGTTTTAAAAGATGGAGACTTTGTTTACTACGATAAACATAGAGAAACAGGTGTTGACTACAATGATAAAATATATACAGTTATCAGAGATGTTGATGTTGTATTAGTAGAGTGAGAATAACAGCACAAGATATACGAGACATAAATCTCTTTAAGTACTATAGGTTGGTAAGAAAATGGGCTTGTAAAACTTACAACATAACCGACGCTGACCTAGAGTTACTTATATACTTAGATTGTAAAGGTAGGTTTAATAGACAGGACTTTATAAACGGAGTATACACAATGAGTTGGGATAAAGCAAGATGGGATAGATTAAGACAAGGTGATTGGATAGAGGTTTGGAGACATAGAAATAGGACTACTATAAAGTATTCTATATTTAAAACTTCATTTAAGTGTTCTCAAGTTATAAGTAGAATATATAGAATACTGCTTGGTGAAGAAGATCTACCAACTTCAGATAGAAGCATATTTTTTAATAACAAATCATACACAGATAAAGTTTACAACAAAGCTATAGATGATATGATAAAAGATAAAGATAGATAATGGGATTTAAACTAGGTAACGAAAAAAGACAAATACGAAACGCAAGAAATACACCTATCTTTAGAAAGAAGTTAGAAGCTGGTATATTGGGCGAAGCTAATAAAGATGGTAGTATATACATTAGTGATAAAATAAAACCAGGTAGTAAACAAGAAGAAGAAGTAATAAAGCACGAAGGTAAACACGCTCAGGATATGGCTAGTGGTAAGTTAGATTATACTGATAGTCACGTACGATACAACGGTAAAAGCTACCACAGAAAAGATGGTAAAATAAAGTATAATGGCAAATGGCACGAAGAAGGAAGCAAAGCATTTCCTTGGGAAAAAGCAGCCTATAACGTAAACAAATAAAACTATGGCATTTAAAATGAAAGGGTATACTTACCCAGGTAAATCACCAATGAAGCAAGACAAAGGTAAAAATTACGAAAGCTCTAAAGGTGATCAACAAGGCCCAATACCTAAAGATAATATAAAACTACAAAAATCAGAAAACCCAGATACTTACGTATATAAAGGGAAAAGTGAATTTGAGAGAATAAATGATCTAGAAGATAGAAAATCTTTTATTCAAGAAGATGAGTTTAACTCAGGTAAATCTACTAAGCAGCAAAAGAAAGATAAAAAAACTCTTGAACGTGAAGCTGAGATAATGAGAGATAGAAGTAAAAACAAAGCAGGTAAGAAAAGTTATTACGCTAACTAATGTTAGGTAAATTAATATCTGGTGGTGCCGCTGATCTTATAAAAAACGTTGGTGGTGTTATAGACAACTTGCATACTTCAAAAGAAGAAAAACTAGCAGCTGAACTTAAAATCAAAGATATGGTTATGGGTTACGAAGCTGAAATGCAAAAGCAAGTAACAGAAAGGTGGAAAATGGACATGAACTCAGATTCATGGCTAAGTAAAAATATAAGACCATTAGTTTTAGTATTTTTAGTTGTAGCAACAGTATTATTGATATTTATCGATGCTGGAGTTATAAGTTTTAAAGTACAAGACAAATGGACAGACTTATTACAACTAGTATTAATAACGGTGATTGGTGCTTACTTTGGCGGTAGATCACTAGAAAAAGTAAAAAAATAAATGGGAGTACAAGGAAGAAGATCCTACAATAGAAATAATGATGTAACTTTTGGGCAGGAAGGTTCTGTTTTTACAAACACTAACACTATAGTGGAAGCGCCAAACGAAATGGTTATAATAGCTATACAGTTTTTAGCAGACACCACGTTTGATGAATTAAAACCAGATGAAGCTGAATTTAACAGTTATGACAATGGTATATGTGTTGGTAGTGAAACTGGAGACAAAGGTCTTGGTAAAGCTGCTAACTTAAACACGGTTAATAGACAAGGTACTGGTGGTCAAATAATAAACGCTGGTTCGGATGCTAATCTAACAGTATTTCCAAAAGGTCTTATTATATACGGTAGATGGGAAAGTTTTACTATTGATGCAGATCCTGATGGAGGTGTAATTGCTTATTTAGGTTACTAATGGGTTTTACTGCTGGCATGGTAAGTAGCATGGGTATTGGGCTTCCTCACTACTATATAGATAGTGGAGACAATGCAAATCAATTTGATAGACATACTTATGTTACGATTTGGTTAGATGCAAGTGGTTCTATGGACGATATAGTAGTTCCTATACAAAACGCGTTGGCTGGTGATTACTTTTCTAGTGGTGGTGCTGCTGGCCAAAACGGTGTAAAATCAACTACTTCATTAAGAGCTGAGTTACAAGATTTTTATGCAACAGCCGGTATTGAAGGTTCTCCTGATTGGAACACTAATAATGCTACAAATGGTAAAAACGAATTTAATAAGCACGTTACTTATGTTGTTTTTATGGGAGAAGAAACAGTAGCTGTTATGAATAGATTCGGTTCTAATTCAATTGTTACAACAAATCAAATAGGTAATGGTAACGCTAACACTGTTAGATCAATGGGTCATGCTGACTTTATAACTCCTTCTAATTTTATAAATATACAAGTGTGTAACGAAAGTCACCCGACATATACTTCTGGTTGGGACGGTAATACTTGGAGAAATAATGTTTGGACTTGGACTGGTCCACCAGCAGGTACATTTGGAGCAAACGAAACAAACGCTGAAATAATAGATCCATCAAATCCTAGTGTACCAAGTGTAGGTTACACTCCTCTTCAAACAAATTACACTAGAGCAATATCTTTAGTTCGTGGTAATCTATTTGAAACGTCTCTTAATGGCGCTGGAGCAACTTTTGTATCAAACTATTGGAATAATTTTACACACACTACTCATTATCTAAATCACAACCTTCCAGTGTTAAGAGAAAGAGCTGATGGTTACAAGCCTAGTGTCACAATATGTGTTCTTGATCCAGGTCTTGAAATAGGAAATCATAATCACACGTTACATAGTGCAAATCCACATAATGGTCAAGGTAACAGAACAGCTTCACAAGAATTTTGGCACAGAGGTGTTATTGGAGGTGAAGGTTACTATGGTGCTGATGGTTACATAACAGGTCATACTTATGGTTTAAATGATTTTAATGCAAAAATGAGTTGGAACGGTAGACAAAATGTTTTATCTCTAACTTCGCTAACAGATCAATCACAAAACACATCTGTTTCATACTGGAGAACAAAAATAAGAGATTTAATAACATCAAACGTAAATATATAAATGGCAAGAATCAGTACATACTCTGTTGATACCTTATCGGGTGGTGACCAATTATTTGGTACTGATCAAAATGGTGTAACAAGAAATTTTCAAGTTGGTTCTAGTGGTAGCTCTAATGCTGGTGGTGGCCAAGGTCAATCTTTAGTTAACTATATAATAGAAGCTGACGGTAGGGCTTTGGCATTTTTATTTCATAACTCTAGCAATGGTGGTAACGCAGGTTCACAACCAGGAACAATAAGCGTAGCTAATAACAACGCTACAACTGCTTTTTCAGCTGTAACAACTTTAAAAGTTAGTAAGTTTCCTTATGCAACAGCCATACAATCTAATCCTAATTCAGCTTTAAATATACTAAATGAGTATGTTGGTGAAAGAATAAAATGGTCTGACGTTAACAACCCTAACATATACGGTATATATGAATGTGTATCTTTTGTTCAAGATGGTGAGACTGATTTCTATGATATGACACTAGCTTACAAGTCTGGTAACGGTAATTTTATGGCTGGTGATAATACTAACACGTTTCCAGATGTTTATTTATTAGAACTATTTGGAACTGATAAAAACTTTACATTTACACAAAATTCAGCAGCTACAACTTGGAATGTAACACATAACTTAAACAAATTTCCTTCTGTAAGTGTAACACTTTCTGATGGCACACAGGTGGAAGCAGAAGTAGAACATAATAACAAAAATTCTTTAACAATAACGTTTAGCGGTGATAACTCAGGTATTGCCTATATGAACTAAAAACAAACAAAAACATGGCAATAAAATTTTTACACAATATTGATCTCAAGCAAAACCAATTGCTTAACGCTAGAGTACATGTAGCTTCTAGTGCTCCAACTGGTTCTGGTAAAGGTTCGATATGGCTTAACAGCTCAACAAACGAATTAAACTTCCACAATGGAACTGCATTCGTTAGTGTTATGGACGATACTAACACTAATCAATTAACAACGTTTACTCTTACAGCTGACAGTGGGACAAACCAAACTATAAATCAAGGTGAAACACTAGATATAGCTGGTGGTGATAGCATAACAACTTCGGTTGGTAATACTAACACTGTTACTATAGATGTAACTAGTGGAAGTATTGGTGCTTCGGAATTAAAAGTCTCTGGCGATGGAGGTGCTACACAGTTCTTAAGATCTGATGGTGATGGTACTTTTTCTTGGGCTGTACCTACAGATACTAACACAGATACAAACACACAAAACGTATTTACTTCGTCTTTTGTTGATTCAGAAGCAAACGCTTTATTAAGACTTACAAAATCTGGCGCTGCATCCGGTACACAAGACATAACTTTTGCGGCTGGTCAAAATATTACTCTTACGCCTAACTCAGCATCGCAATTAACAATAGCTGCTACAAACACTAATACTCAGCTTAGTACAGAACAAGTACAAGATATAGTTGGTGGTATGTTCTCTGGTAATACAGAAACTAGAATAGCGGCAACATATCAAGACGGTGACGGAACAATTGATTTAGTTGTAAATGACATGACTGCAAATACAAATACACAGAACGTATTTACATCATCATTTGTAGACTCTACTAACGATTGTATATTAAGATTAACAAAATCAGGAGCTTCTTCAGGAACGCAAGACGTTAAATTTGTAGCTGGTAGTAATATAAGTTTAACACCTTCTGGTACAAACTTAACTATCGCGGCAACAGACACTCAGTTATCAACTTCTCAAGTTAGAGGTAAAATATCTGCTTCTGGAGTTGTTTCTTATAATAGCTCGACTGGTGTTATATCATCTAGTGCTACAGCTACAAACACTGCAAATGTTAAAACAGCATTAAATGCTAGTATGGGTGGTAGTGCTACAATTGGTGATGGTTCTGATACTATAACTATTCCTGGTGATTTAACTGTAACTGGTACTACAACAACAAACAATGTAGAGGTTGTATCTACATCAAACGGTGTAATATTTGAAGGAAATGCTGCTGATGCAAACGAAGGTACTTTATTAGCTGGAACGTTATCTGCAGATAGAACATATACTTTACCAAACAAAACTGGTACAGTTGCAATGACTTCTGATATTACGGGTACAAACAGTAACACAAACACTGGTGATCAGGTAGTATTTAAAAGCGTAGCTTCAGACTCTGGTACTGCGGTTGCTGATACAACAACTGATACATTAACAATTGCTGGTGGTTCTAATGTTAGTACATCTGTTAGTGGTGACACACTTACTATAGCAGCGGATAATACACAACTATCTACTGAACAAGTTCAAGATATTGTAGGTGGTATGTTTAGTTCTAACACAGAAACTAGAATATCCGCAGTTTATCAAGATGGAGATGGTACTATAGATCTTACTGTAGACGATATGACAGCTAATACAAATACGCAAAATGCTTATTCTACTTCTGTTGTAAGTTCAAGTGGTATTAAATTAAGATTAAGTGGATCTGGTGCAGCTGGTAATACAACTGATGATGTTAAGTTTGCTGCAGGATCAAACGTTAGTATATCTAGAACAGATGCTAGTACAATAACAATAGCAGCTACAGATACTAATACAGACACTACATATTCAGCTGGTAACGGTATAGCTCTTAGTGGTACAACTTTCTCTACAGATGTATTTGAGGGTTCTCTTGCTGCTGCAACTTCTGGAGTAACTAAATCTCAGAGCACTTACACAGTTACTCATGGTTTAGGTAACAAAAGAGTTAATGTTGTAGTTACTGAATCTGCAGATCCATTTGAGCAAGTATTCACAGAAGTTAAATATGGTAGTGCAGCTGGTACTGGAACTGTTTTAATAGGTTTTGGTCAAGCGGTAACTGACGGAGATTACAACGTAACAATAACAAGATAATAATAAATTAAATTAAATTAAATTAAATGGCGATAAAATTTTTGCATAGCATAGATGTCGGTGGTGAGGTACAAGGTACCTCGCTCGACATTAATGGTAACGCTGACATATCAGGTAACTTAACTGGTGTTGATAATTTAACTATGACGGGTAATTTAACTACAGGTAATGGTAGTATTGAATGTGGTGATCTTGATGTTAGTGGAACCATAACCGGTGATGGTAGTTCTGTTGATTCAATTAACGCTGGTAATATATCATCAGGTACTTTAGCTGTTGCTAGAGGAGGTACTGGTCTTACAAGTATATCAACATTGCTAAATTCTAATGTAACATCTGTATCAGGAAATGCTGGTTCTGTTACAAACGGTGTTTATACAAATACTACTCAAACAATATCTGGTGCTAAAACTTTTTCTGGCAACACAGTGTTCTCAGGTGCAATAAGTCAAAGTAATACAACACAATCAACAAATAAAAGCTCAGGTGCTATTAAAACAAATGGAGGTGTTGGTATTGCTAAAACACTTAATGTTGGTGAAGACGTAGTTGCTTATGCATCATCTGATGAAAGATACAAAGATAATTTACAAGCAATAACAAACCCTATTGATAAAGTTAAAAGCTTAACTGGATATACGTTTACTTGGAACGATAAACACGAGCAATTTAACGGTAACAATGATATTGGTGTTGTGGCTCAAGAAGTTGAAAAAGTATTTCCTGAAATAGTTGACACAAGAGATAATGGTTATAAAGCTGTTAAATATGAAAAAATGGTTGCCGTGCTAATAGAAGCTGTAAAAGACCAACAAAAACAAATTGATGAACTAAAAGCGATTGTAGATGGTAATTCCAAGTAGTGGCACAATAAGTCTTGCTGGTATAAAAAATGAAGTAGATGAAGATGACTACACTGCTGGAGAGTCGTACACAAATATATCATTAACCGGTATAGTAGACGAAACAGATTTAAACGAAAATAGCGATTCAGCACCTAACCAATCAACACCACATGCTATGTCAGAGTGGTATGGATATGATCACGATGCTGCAGCTTCATTTGCTAATGCTAAAGCCGTTTCAAAAACAATATCAACTGGTACATCAAATGCAATTACATTTACAGATACCGATGATACATTTAATTTTACTGAAAACGAAGCTTGGACAATATCATTTTGGATCAAAGCTGGTTGGAGTAGTAGTTTGAATACCAATATACATTTTATAGTAGGTCATAAAGCTGGTTCATCAATTCAATTAGAAGACGGTATTAAAATACTTTATAACGAGAGTAATAACAGAATACAAGTTAGGTACGGTAACAAGCCAAACTCAAGTACAGTGTGGTACAAACAAGGTGAATGGTTGTTTCACGCAAATTCCGGAGCATATGCTTCCGGATATCAAGCTGCCGGTTTAGGTAGTACATATTGGAGCGCTAGCAATAGAGGTTATGTTAATAGTGACAACTACACGTTGATCACTATTACTAAAGCAGCAACTAACTTAGCTAGTTCATTGAAACTATATTGGAATGCTAACGCAGCAGGTTCTGCACCTCTACAAACAAACGCTGGTACAGCTAAAATAGCAGCAAACCCAATGAGTGCAACAGATAATAGGCTATGGAGTTTAGGTTCAAGAGGTGATTATAATGGTCTTCAAGATAAAGCTGGTAATTCTTCAGCTACCTTATACAACGATGTAACGATGTGGAATAAAGAGTTGAGTGCTAGTGAAGTAACATCTTTATACAATAGTGGTACAGTGATGGACGCAACAACACATAGTGCTCAATCAAACTTAATAGGTTATTGGAAATTTGAAGGTAATGGTAATGCAACAAGAGGAAATGATAACTTCTCGATAGCTGGTGGATCAGCGATAGTAAATAAATAGTATGAATTATTATATAATAACAACAGAAACATTTGGATTAGTAGATAAATCACAAATACATTTTATGCACAATAGCATAGATAAATCTAAAAGATTAATAGCAACAACAGAAGATGTTGTAGAAAGAGATAGAAAGTTTAATAATATAAATACATGTTCTAGTTATACATTTACAAACCACAGTAGTTGGGTTGGTGACGGAACTGGTATTGATGTAGAAGAGCTTGAAGAAGGAGGATATATATCTGAGATAGACGATTAGTGTAATTATTCACTATTTTATGTGATATTATAACTAGATAAATAACAATAAATTAACTTAAATTAAATAAAATGGCAAAAAGAAAAACACCTAAGGTTAAAGACCTTAAAGTAAAAGCAGACAAGTTAGAAGAACAAGAACTAGAAAACTTGCAAACATTAGTTAAATCTATAGACGCGTTACACTTGAATATAGGTAGAACGAGAGCTGCTGAACATGGCATGTTACACACGTTAGCTGGCAAACAAGATGAGGTAAAACTTATGCAAGCTAATTTGCAAGATAAATACGGAGATGCTGATATTGATGTAAGAACAGGAGAATTAAAATACAACGATGGACAAGCTGATTCGTAAAATAAGTATTGGTAAAGATTATAAAAATGACGCTATGCACTATGCCGTGGGGCAAGAAGTGTATGGTGGTCATACCATTTTTGAAATAATAGAAGAAGATGAAAAGTATTCTATATATATAAAAAAAGGAAGAGAAGTTATACCGTGGAAAGATTTTAATAAAAACATGGCTATATCTGTAGAGTACAATTTAGAGTACAAATAATGAGAGGTGTTTACACTTTTGTTATAGAACCAAAAGGTGAAAGATATAATAATGTTAAAAAAATTGGTGACAAAGAGCTAATATTAAATACAGAAATATCTAAACACGAGTACATAAATAGAGAAGCTACCGTTAAAGCTGTACCTATAGCTTTAGAAACAAATGTAAAGGTAGGAGATACAGTTATAGTTCATCACAATGTGTTTAGAAGATGGTATAACCAACGTGCTGAAGAAAAAAATAGTGCAAATTATTTTAACGAAAACACGTATGTAGTAAGCGAAGATCAAATATTTGCTTGCAATAGTGGAGATGGTTGGAAAGCATTAGATGGTTATTGTTTTGTACAGCCATTAAAACAAGACAGTAAATTACTGTATAAAGGAAACGAAAAACTAAAAGGAGTTGTTATATACTCTGATGGTACAGTTGATAAAAATAGTTTAGTAGAATTCAAGGCTACAGGTAAGTATGAGTTTGTTATAGACAACGAAAGACTTTACAGAGTTAGATCAAATAAAATTATAATTAAATATGAGTATCAAGGAAACGAAGAAAAGTATAATCCAAGCTGGGCATAAGGCAGTTGAAGAACTTATCAAAGTTGCTAAAGAAGCTATTGTAGATTCTGACGATGATATCTCAGCTGATAGATTAAAAAATGCTGCAGCAACAAAGAAACTAGCTATATTCGACGCTTTTGAAATACTCAACAGAATACAAGAAGAAGAAAACTTGCTTGAAGGTAAAACACCTGAGAAAGCAGAAGAAAAAATCTTTAGAGGATTCGCAGAAGGTAGATCTAAGTAATGTACGAGCAAAATTTATATAAAGTAGTTGAACCTATAAAGTTAACTACAATAAAAAGACTTAATAAGGGTAAGAAGTGGAAATATGGTTACAACAAAGAGCACGATATTGTAGTTATATCTAACGATGGACAAATAGGTGAAATATATGAAATACAAGGCTTTCAAATAGCTTTACCTAAACAACCAAAAAATGTATACTCTAATAAAAATAAAAAATGGGAACAGTTTGAGTATCCTAAAGAATTAGCTAGACTTAAAAGTATATTTGATTGGAGAGCTTATCCTGAAGAAAAGAAACCTGATTGGTTTGACTATATAGACGAAGAGTTTAATAGAAGAGATAATGGCTTTTGGTTTAACAATAACGGTATACCAACGTATATAACAGGTACACACTACATGTACTTACAATGGAGCAAGATTGATGTAGGTGCACCAGACTTTAGAGAAGCTAACAGATTATTCTATATATTTTGGGAAGCTTGTAAGGCAGATAAAAGATGTTATGGTATGTGTTACCTTAAAAACAGACGATCTGGTTTTTCTTTTATGTCGTCAGCTGAAACAGTTAACCAAGCTACAATATCAAGTGATGCTAGGTTTGGTATATTATCTAAAACA
>Ga0181391_1000498_pt1 | contig 11814 bp, 16 predicted proteins | sample 14SPOviralmetaG_FD_130080 | JGI IMG/M metagenome (GOLD analysis project Ga0181391, IMG submission 130080) | Marine viral communities from the oligotrophic San Pedro Time Series (SPOT) site, San Pedro Channel, CA, USA - 14 SPOT_SRF_2010-08-11 | ecosystem: Environmental > Aquatic > Marine > Strait...
ACAAACTCCAATAAAGCGGTTTGTGCAATTGCATTTGGTGGAGACAAAACTGTATCAAGTGGAACATTTACAATTCAATTTCCAGTAGCAGACGCAAGTAACGCGATCATCAGAATAGCGTAAAGGAGTAACGCGGTATGTCCGTTACTAAAACCTTTACAGTAACGGTTGTTAACACCGGTTCCGGTAATAAATATGTTATCGATGGTGTACAACAGGATACTGTTGTTTTAGGTGAAGGTGGTACGTATAGATTTGATCAATCAGCTGCTTCCAATAGTACCCACCCTCTTTTATTTTCTACAACTAGCGACGGGACACACGGTGGTGGTTCAAATTATACAACCGGTGTAACCACAAACGGTACTCCTGGTCAAGCAGGGGCCTACACTCAAATTGTTGTAGCTGATCCTGCTCCACAACTTTATTATTGGTGTCTTAATCATGTTGGAATGGGTGGACAAGCAGATACCGTGCCAATGGATCAAGCTACTTCAGTTTGGGGTGGAGATAGTCCTTCCGTAGCTTGGGGTGAAAACTCATGGCAATTTAATGCAGTAGAAAAATTACTAACAGGAGTTCAAGCAACATCTAATGTAGGTGAACTAACTGCGTTTCCTGAACAAGGTTGGGGCAGACAACAATGGGGAAACTCTGGTTGGGGTGTAGAATATTCTGTTGCACCAACAGGTTTAAGTGTAACTTCTAGTGTTGGAACCGTTGAAGCTGCTGCAATTATAAATGTAGATATAACAGCACCAACAGGTTTAACGTCTTCTGTGGGTTCTATAATTGCAGGTGTATTATCTATTGCAGAGTTAACAGGTGTACAAGCTCAAACAGAACTAGGAGACTTTGATAATGCTGGTACTATGGTTGGTTGGGGTAGAAATGGTTGGGGTGAAGAACCATATGGAGATTCTTGGAATAAACTTGTTCAACCATCAGGATTAAGTTTAACATCTAGTGTAGGATCAATAGCAGCTGTACCAGAAACAATTACATCCTTAACAGGTTTAAGTTCTACTTCTGCTGTAGGTAGTTTTGGTTTTGTTATAAGTCCTACAGTCGTACCAACAGGTCAGAGTGCAACTGCTAGTGTAGGAAGTATTTCTCCAGCTGATGTTATGGGATTAAGCGGAGTGTCCGCAACTGCTAGTGTAGGAAGTATTTCTCCAGCTGATGTTATGGGACTATCTGGATTATCAACTACAAGTAATGTAGGATCTATACAAATTGATAATACAGAAATAATATTACCATTTCTTGCACAGGGATTAACTTCTAGTGTAGGATCTGTTGTTACTGAAATAGGGGTTCCAATAACAGGAGAATCATTAACTGCAAGTACAGGAACTATTTCTCTTACAGACATGTCTATAGGATTAACTGGCCAAGAACTTGAAGTTACTGTCAATAGCACAGGAATAGCTTTTCCAGGTACTTATGAAAAATTAACTCCTAAAATTAGCACAGGATATACTATAAAAACACCTGCATAATTATGTTTGACTTAAATATAAATAACTAATATAAATAACGAAAATAAGGAATAAATAATGGCATCAACATTCACAGATCTAGGAATAGAACTAATGGCAACCGGTGAAAACGCCGGTACATGGGGAACAAAAACTAACGCAAACTTAAATCTTGTTGAACAACTTACAGGTGGATACTTATCTTTAGCAGTTGCAGGATCAGGAACTACAGCTTTAACAATAGCAGAAGGTGCTTTAACAGGTACTGCTCAACACAGAGTTATAGAATTAACAGGTGCTTTAACAGGATCAAGAATTTTAACATTTCCTCTTCTTACAGAAAATTTTTACTTTATTAAAAACAGCACTACTGGTGCAGAAACATTACAGTTAAAAGCAGTATCCGGTTCAGGTGCAACGGTAACTTGGACAGCTACTCAAAAAACTTGGAAAATTATTTATGTTGATGGTGTATCAACTAATACAGGTGTTTACGAAGTTCCAGTTGGAACGACTACAGAATGGATTACTAAAACAGGATCTTATACAGCAGTAAATGGTGATAAAATTTTTGTAGATACAAATAGTGGAGCAGTTACAATAACTCTTCCCGCATCACCGGCTGTAGGTGATCAAGTTAATTTTGTAGATTCAAGATATACATTTGATTCTAACGCATTGACTGTTGGAAGAAATAGTTCTAAAATAACTAACGCAGCAGCAGACTTAGTAGTTAATACTGAAGGTGCAGCGTTTGGGCTGGTTTATTCCGGATCAGACGTAGGATGGACTTACACGGAGAAATAATATGGCAAATTACGAAGCAACTAAATATAATTTTGATGGATCAGACCTTACAGGTATAGAAGGCACTGCTACTGGTACAATTTTACCATGGTCAGCAGCATCACTTCCAACTGGATTTTTAGAATGTAATGGTCAAGCAGTTTCAAGGTCAACTTACTCTGCATTATTTGCAGTTATAGCTTCTACTTATGGTGGAGGTGATGGGTCATCTACTTTTAATGTACCAGATTTACAAGATAACGTAGCAGTTTCAAAATCTAATAATAAAGCTTTAGCTTCAACTGGTGGAGCAAACACAGTTGCTGTTACAGCTACTGGAAACGTTGGCGGTTCAACAGCTAATGCAACTTTATCAACAGCCCAACTTGCTTCACACAATCACCCACAATCAACACCTTCTGGTCCTGGACCATGGGGTGGACCGGGAACTAATGCTTCAGGTAATCCTACTACTCAACAACCTGGTGGTTCTACGTTTAGTACGGGACAAACTAACACCGGTTCAGGTGGAGGACACTCTCACAATATGAGTGCAACTTTTTCAGGAAGTGCAGTAAATGCTGCAATCGTACAACCTTATTTAACATTAATTTATATTATTAAGACTTAGGAGAAAATATGGCAACAAACGCAAATTGGACAGTAGTAATGGATGACAAAATAATTATCAAACAGACTGGTGATGCAGCAAACACTGCTTATGTAATTAATGATGATTCTTTTTGGAACCAAGAAAAATTTTCAAATGTTTGGGCTATTCAATATCACGATGATAATTTAGATCACAATGATACGGTTGAACATAGAGATGAAACTCCGCACGCTACTTGGACTAATTCAAATTTAGGAGACTTTCAAGATTTCATAACAAAATGGGATGCAGCACATTTAGTTCAATTACAAGCTAATTGGGACAATACTCCAGGGGATATTAATACAGGTGATTTATATGCTGATGAAGCAGAAAAAATTGCTGACCTAGGTCCAAGACCTACTTCTTATTCTTCTTAATTATCTTAACATCATCCAAGAAGTTAAAATATATTTCTTACCTGATAAAGGTGGATTACCTCTGTGTACGTATGGAAAACTTGCTGGCCAAATAATTATTCTACCTGTTTTAGGTTTAACTCTTTTTGAAAAGTGTAAGAATTCAGTTTCTCCACCTTCTTCAACGTCATTTAAATATATAGAAAAAACAAAAGCTCTTGCTTCATTTTCATAACCCCTACCATGTTCTATATGCCAAACATGATATCCTTCTGTTGGAAGAGTTTTTTGTATTTTTAAAGTTGTGTAATGAAATTCATTTGTATCAAAAGCATGATCTGCTCCTGTAGTTGTCATATAATGTTTTAATGCCATATCAAAATTAACTATTAAAGTTTTTAATTCTGAATGCCAAACGTTTATATTGCTTCCACCAGCAAAAAATTGTTGATCTTGTTTATTTAATATAGATGCTTTTTCAAAAGTCTGTCTATTTAAAGTTTTATTAAATTTATCTTGGTCATCAAATATTTGAATAGCTAGTTTACATTCTGCTTCTGTAATATAGCCATCATAGATTCCAATAAAATTATTTATACTAACTTCTTTTTTTATCATGTGTTATTCAACATTAATTGATGATCTATTATCCAAGTTACTACTACTTCTCTTGTGCTTTCTGAATTGTTATTGCAATAATGTTCGTAACAACTGTGGGGTAAAAAAACCACTAATTTACCTTTTTCAGTTTTGATATGTTTATCATGTCTTGGAAATATTAAATCTGCATTAGGGTTATTAGTTAAATGTATCACAGTAGATAGTACTCTAGGGTGACCTGGAACATCATCAGCTACCCCATCAGAATGAATATTTAAATTATCTTTTTCTCCATATTTATGAAATGTAAATCCACTATCTTTTAATCTAGCTAACTCTAATTGGTATTCATATTTTAATTTTTTTTCAACTACTTCATTAAATTTTGTTCTTAATTTTTCTTCTACAGATTTTAAAGATTTATGGTCAGTAAATCTCACAGAATTTCCCTGTCTATTAAATGCATATTCTAATGAATCTTTATTTATAAGAGGATTACAAGCATTACTAATCTCATCACAAAACTCTTCACTAATAAAATTTTTAATTTCCACGAACATAAGTGTTATCTCCTTTCATATTTACACCATCATACCATACTCTTAAATTATAGCTATTAGATAAACCATAATAAATATCAATATTTGTTTTTAATCTATCATTTAATTCTTTATAAGACATATTCTTTACATTATTAACTACCGCTTTAAAATCCCCACGGAGATTATTTTCTGCCATGTTTGTAGCGTGTGACCAAAATGGAGTATCATATTTAGATCCATTTAAATAATGCCACAATATAAAATTTTCAACTTGTCTTACATGCCTGTTTACAGTGTGTGTTGCTTCTTGTTTAGTAATGACCTTGTTCATATAATCAGCAAATGTAACAGCACATTTATAATATGTATCCATAGCAGTTGCTTCTAAAGGCTCTAGAAAAAATAACCTATTACCATTTAACATTACTCTATCATTTACAACAGGTTGTTTTTTTACATACTGTTCAAAAGGAAATTTTTTTACTTCACCTACTCCAAGTCTTTCTTGAAAATCTTTTGTTGCTTCTTCTTCAGAAGTAATATTAGAATTATATAAATAACCTAATGATGTAGTATGAGGCAATGGAATATAAAAACACCATCCATTTGGATGTGCAATAGTTCTCGTCCATTTTACATCATCTGGTTTTATAGGTAGATTAGCAAGTAAAGCAGTGTTTAAAGGATTGTTTAACATTTCATATGTATCATCTAAAGTTTCAGGTTTACCTCTACAATCAATAATAAAATCTGAATCCAATGAATCATAACTTACAATATGTTCATCAACTTCTTTCATTTTAATTTTCTTTTTTAATTTACTACAAACATAGTCTTGAAATGCTGCCGGGTGAAAATGAATAGAATGAGAAGTTAATGCAAAATCATGAAATATTTTTTCATTTAATTTACCCCAACCTTCATACATAATACCATGTTTCATAGTGCATTTAAAATTTGGGTCATCTATTTTGTAATTAAATAAATGAAATAACAAGTTAGGAAATAATAATGTAGTTCCTTGTCCTGTAGGTACTGGTTTTATATTAGAGTCATACAATAATTCTAATTCTATATCAGGATTAAAATAAGCTAAATACATAGCTGTGATACATCCTGCATTACCTCTTCCTAGTATTGAAACTTTCATATAGTGTATATATACTCCAAATCTGAATTAAATAAAGTGTAGGTAGCATCATTAAATGTCTCAACCAAAGGCCAACCAGCTAAATTAAAAGATGTGTTTAATAATAATGGAATTTTAGTTTTGTCATAAAATGCATTTATTAAATTATAGTAATGAGGGTTTTGATTTTTTTTTAAAGTTTGTATTCTACATGTATTATTAACATGTACTACTGCCGGAGTTTCTTGTTTAGCTTTTTCTTTTGCATGAACTGCAAAAGACATAAAAGGAGATTCATCTAAGCCTCCAAAATCAAACCAATCATCTTTATGTTCATGTAATATAGTAGCTGCTGTAGGTCTCCACCATTGTCGACCTTTTATTTTATTAATAATTTCTTTTGCTTTTTTATTTCTAGGATCAAATAACATAGATCGATTGCCCAAGGCTCTCGGACCAAACTCAGATGAACCTTGAAATATAACCACAGGCTCTTCTCTTAAAAGTAATTCTACAGCTTCTGTTTGATTTTTAACTATTTTCATATTTAATTCCTGTAAATACTGAAGTAATAGTTTCTTGGCCGTAAGTATTAGACCAACCGTAGTCAGTACATTTCTTACACATTTTTTTTAAATAAAAATAAGCATTGGGGTCCCAATTTCCATTGTCTAATATAATTGTATTTTTATAATTATACTTTTCAATTAAATTTATAGCTACGTCTCTTCTTTTGTAAGACATTACTTCACTATTATCTATAAGCACATAGTCTACTTTAATAAGTATATCAGGAAACATATCAAAATTAAGATCGTAGATAGAGGCATTGTTTGGAAGTTGTTTCATTAGCTCTAATCTAAATTCCTCATTAGATTCTAAAGAAATAACTTGTTTAAATATTTTACTAAAATAAATGGTAGAACCACCACTACCAAATTCTAATATAATTTTATCTTTTGTATCTTGCTCACTTAACCATTTTAAGAAGCTGTGTGTTAACATGGGAGGTCCTATTATCATATATAATTTGCAGTATATACTGCAACTCCTAAAGCTGTTCCCGCGTCATGGGGTATTGGGTCTACAAAAAAATTTATATCAGAGTATTTTTTAACAAGCTTAAAATTATTTAAACAATTTAAAAAGTATCCTCCGGATAAAATAATATTTTTAGCGTTAATGAGTTCTGAATTTTCTATTAACTTACAGGTTTCATTAAAAGTTTCTGTTTGAGCTTTATGTGCTAGTTCAACAGCTTCATAATTTATATCATCGTATCTTTCTTTTACTTCTGCATAAGGAGCTAGGCCCATAAACTGTCCATACTCTTCACCAAAGCCAGCTTTAATACTTAAATTTGCATATTTAAGTCCACCTACTATTCTTGAAGTAAGTAATGAATTATTTATATCTTTAAATTCTTTATTAAAACAAGTGCTTCTTGCATCAGAGTAATGACCATAAACAAAATCTATCTTATTTTTATTTACTTTCCATATTGTATCTGTTTCACGGTAAGAAGAATAAGAAGATGAATGACTAGAGCCCCCACCGTCTCTAATTAAAGCCATAGCTTTATCTAAATTAGAATGATGTAACGCAGCTATAGCATGATACTTATGATGATTTTCTCTATCAAACGAAGAACCTTTGTATTTTAATTTATCTAAAATTAATTTTGGTAATTCTTTTTCTGTTCCATCCCAACTAGTAATAGCAACAAAATCAAATTCCATTTCTTTAAATAAATCTAATCCTTTTATGTTATTAAAAGTTTCTAAAGTAGGTCCAAAATGTTTTTGTTTATTTAATCTTTCTTCATTTAAAAAAAATTTAATTTTACCATCTTCTATTAAACAATAAGACATGTGGTGAGATATATTAATACCTAAAATTTTCATTTACTATCTTCTGGTAAAAAAATTTGTATAGTTTTTCTTGGAACTAAAGGATTCATTACAGGAGTTACTTTATGATCAAAAGGAGCTTTAACTATAACTATTGAATTACCAACTAAAGGTATAAACCCATTATTACTTTTATCTTGAAATAAAAATTCTCCACCAAATCTAGGATTCCATCTACGATTTATATAATAAGTAATTCCATATTTATAGTTTTGATCATTATGCCAATTTATACCAGAATTATCTTTCATAGAATGTAATACAAATTTTTTAATTTGTTGATTTACTTTATGAAAAGGATTTGTGTTTAAAAGAATATTTAATTTTTTTAGTGGACCATATTCAGGAATTAAATCTGACCGTTCTGGAAAATTTTTAAACCCAGTTAATAAAGTTTTCTGCCAAGTTTTTTTAACTGAATTTAAATGGATGTCTTTACTTTTAAATACATCGTAATGTATTTTTTTATAAGTAGGATAATCTAAAAAATTTTGAATATAATATAATTTATTAGGTATTTGATATATTAATTTCATTTATAATCTAGGCTATGTAAAAAACAATTTATTGAATATCTCGTTCCTTTAGTAATAGGTTTAGTGCCATGAATCCATATAGGTTCTGCGGGGAATAACATAGCGTCTCCCGTTTTATATGTCTCTTTTATTTGACCATCAAAAAATGTAAATTCTCCACCTTCATAATCTTCATTTAAATTTAAGGTACAGGATGCTCTAGTTCTGTAATTAACATCACAATGATCTTTAATATATTGACCTTTTTCGTATTTTAATATTCTAATATTTTCACTAGCATTGATTAAGTGATCACTAAAAGTAGGAGATATTTTTTTAGATTTAATATAAGACACATAATTAATTATCATTGTGTTTATGTATTGTTTAGCCACAGCTAAAGCGTATAAGATATCTTCATTTGGGTTTTTTATTGTAGATAAATTCAAACATTTAAAATTATCTACCTCTGCTTTTTTAGTCTTATACTTATAGCTTACTTCAGTAAGATATAATTCAGGGTATTTTTCAAATATTTCTATTAAGTTTTGACAGATATTTTTAGGAACTAGTCCATTAATCCTGTATTTTAAATCCGATATTTTGTGATCATAAGTCATTAGATTGTATCTTTCATTCTCTATATATTTAATATATAATATAATTCAGATATTTCAAAGGTTTTTTATGTTACAAAAATTAGGATTTTTACCAGGTTTCAATAAACAGGTTACATCTACAGGAGCTGAATCACAGTGGACTGGTGGTGAGAATGTTCGTTTTAGATATGGTACACCAGAAAAAGTAGGTGGTTGGAGTCAATTAGGAGATAGTAAATTAACTGGCGCGGCCAGAGGTTTGCATCATTTTGTAAATAAAGACTCTATTAAATTTGCAGCTATAGGAACTAATAGAATTTTATATGTGTATTCTGGTGGTGTTTATTATGACATACACCCTTTAGTTAATCCATCGGGAACAGCAATTACAAGTGCATTTAGCACTACTAACGGATCACCCGTAGTAACTATAACAGCCAACTCAAATGGTTTTCAAGCAGGAGATATTATTTTGTTTGGTGATGTAACTACTTTTAGTGCTATTACTAATTCTAATTTTGGAGCTTCTGATTTTTGTGATAAAAAATTTATGGTTACATCTATTATAGATGGAAATAATTTTACAATTACAATGCCTAGTAATGAAACCGGAAGTGGGGCATCTACTTCTGGAGGGATAACCTATTATAGATACTACCACGTTGGACCCGCAGAACAACTTGGTGCTTACGGTTGGGGTATATCTTTATGGGGTGGAAATATATTATCACCTAAAACAACTACTTTAAATGGATCACTAAGTGCTAACGCTTTTGGTACAGGTGGATCAGGAACAAATATTACGCTAACGAGTACAACAGGGTTTCCAACTACTGGTACTAATTTTATACAAGTTGGAACAGAAGAAATTTCTTATACCGGTATAGCAGGAAATGACTTAACAGGTATTGTTAGAAATGTTCGAGGAACTACAAACGCATCTCACTCAAGTGGAGATACTGTGACTAATACATCTAATTGGACTGGATGGGGTTCTGCTGCAGTTAACACAGATACAATAACAGATCCGGGTTTATGGTCCTTGGACAATTTAGGGTCAACTCTTATTGCACTAATTCATAACAATGAATGTTTTGAATGGAATTCCGATGCTGCTAATGCAACAGCAACAAGAGCAACTATTATAACTGGTGCACCAACAGCGTCACGTGATATGTTAGTATCTACTCCTGATCGTCACTTAGTGTTTTTTGGAACAGAAACAACTATTGGTGATAAAACATCACAAGATGATATGTTTATTAGATTCTCATCTCAAGAAGATATAAATACTTACACACCAACAGCTGAGAATAGTGCTGGTACACAAAGACTTTCTGCTGGATCACGGATCATTGGAGCTAAACTTGGTAGAAATGCAATTTATGTTTGGTCTGATACATCTTTATTTACTATGAGGTTTGTTGGAACTCCTTTTACATTTGCTTATGAACAGGTGGGTAATAACTGTGGATTGATTGGTATGAATGCAGCCGTAGAAGTTGATGGTGCTGCATACTGGATGTCTGATAATGGTTTCTTTAGGTATACTGGTAAACTAGAATCTATGGATTGTTTAGTTGAAGACTTTGTATACGACGATCTTAACACCACATCTAATCAATTAGTTTATGCAGGTATAAATAATTTGTTTGGTGAAGTTACATGGTTCTATCCATCCGCTACATCTAACAGTGTTAATAGATCAGTTACATATAGTTATTTAGATTCTACTCTTAAACGACCTATATGGTTTACTAATACTAATAGTTTATTTCCTAGAACAACATGGGAAGATTCAGCGGTATTTGGTTTACCCCATGGAACTCAATATGATGCAGGCACAGATACTTCTTTTGACGTAGTTGGAAATACAGACGGTGTTTCATATTATTACGAACATGAGACTGGTGTTAATCAAGTTAGAGGAGGGGTTACGACAGCTATTCCCGCTAACATTACATCTGGTGATTATGACATTACACAAAAAGTTGTAAGAGGAGCTGCAACCAACATGGCGGATCTTAGAGGTGATGGTGAAAACATTATGAGAGTTAGTAGAATTATTCCTGACTTTATATCTCAAGAAGGAGATGCAATTATACAATTAGATTTAAGAAACTATCCTAATAACACAGCAGCAAGCTCATCATTAGGTCCATTTACAGTAACAACAAGTACAAACAAAGTAGATACACGAGCTAGAGCCAGAGCTATAGCTCTTACAATATCTAATACAGCTGTTGACACTACTTGGAAGTTAGGAACTTTTAGGTTAGATATACAAGCTGGAGGAAGAAGATAATGGCTAAAATAGTACAGTCATTAACTAGAGCAAGCTCAGAGTATGAGGAAGATGTAGCACAGTCTTTAGTTAGGGATTTAGATGCAGTTCTTGAGAAACTAAACACAACGTTTCAAGAAGAATTAAAACAGGAGATAGAAGCTAGAAGCTTCTTTTTATATTAATGGCAGTAGTAAATCAGTATAAATTTAAAGGAATAGATAATGATACATCTGGTAGTGCACTTACACCACTAGGATCTGGTATTCCTGCAGTTAATGAAACTATTGTTATTAAATCTATACTTGTTACATCAGCTGGTACACCTAGTGTAACTATTTTAAATAATAGTATTACAGCTATTAAATCTAAAGCTTTAACAGCTAATGAAACTACAGAATTATTAATCCAACCGCTAATAGTAGAAGGTGGAAAAACCTTTACAGTACAATCAAGCACCGCAGACTCGTTTGATGTAGCTATTAGCTATCTAAACATCAAGAAAGAGGTAACAACATAATGAATGAAATACCATTATTAAATGCAAAAGTAGAGACAACGTACAGACACAAGGAAACAGGGGAGCTTTTTAAGGAAAGAAAAGACTGGGAAGCTAAAGGTTATAAGAATGAAGAGATGGCTCAGGACGTAAATGTTATCATGCCACCTCTTGATTTGTTCGCAAAAACAAAGTAAAAGGAGATATTATGAACGAAGAAATTTCAATGAGAGAATCTATACAAGCTGGAGCACCTGATATTAAATACGGTAGTGGTGATATTAGAATGGGTAAACAAAAACCCAATGACCAAAGCATGCAAATTGCGGCAGAAATATGGTCACAAATGGAGCCAGAACAAAAGGTTCAGTTTCAAAGTTTTGAAGCTTTTTTTGAAAGTGGTATCTGGAAACAAATTTTACAACAGTTGCAACAAGATCAATCAGGAATTAAATCTC
>Ga0181391_1000501_pt1 | contig 11785 bp, 13 predicted proteins | sample 14SPOviralmetaG_FD_130080 | JGI IMG/M metagenome (GOLD analysis project Ga0181391, IMG submission 130080) | Marine viral communities from the oligotrophic San Pedro Time Series (SPOT) site, San Pedro Channel, CA, USA - 14 SPOT_SRF_2010-08-11 | ecosystem: Environmental > Aquatic > Marine > Strait...
ATTGGGGATTGTTACGCAAATATACAGAAAAAGAGAGGGGGCTATAAACCCCCTCATATTCATACTATGTAGTGTCGTATGTTTAGGCAATGGCTTCTAGCTGTCTCTCAAGCTCTGAGAGAACTGTAGCACCTTTGTCTGTCATTACGAACCTAGTCAAAACCTCAACAGCATCCTGACCTACAGGGATTGATGCAATCATCTTTCCTGTGTCAAACCAAACTACTGCACCATTTCTATCCTCAATGATTTGGAAATCAATTGATTGAGAAACAACAGAGCGTGCATTAACCATAGGGCTGTCTAGCGTGCTCAAGAACTTATCTGGATTAGACTTTGCAATCTTTATTAAAGAGTGCTTAATGGCTAAGTCTTTTTGGTTTGTGTTGATGTTAAGAGCTAATGCAACTGGTAGTAACTCATCAATAGGTCTAGCCTTGATGATACTGATTGCATCACTAATCTTAAATTCAGACTCAATGTCTTCTTCGAAGGTTTCCTCTTTGTTTACCAACTTGAACAGTCTACCACCGTTCTTGTGATTGTCAGGGTGATGTTCCAAGAAGGAAATTAGATTAGGCTGGTCGGGATAAACTGTTAAGAATTTATTCTCAAACATTACCGAACCTATTTGAGCCAAGCCTGATTGTTCGTCTTTCCACGGAGAATCTTCAAGGGGACAATACCTTAAAGCTCTAACTCTTCCACTCGACGGGTCAATAGCTCTTACGTTTTTAGAAGATATTTTTAGAATAAAGTTATTGCCACTTATGACCTCATAGGTCTTTGGCATGTTAGTCTCATTAGGAATTACCCTTTTGAATGTAGCCTTTTTTTGTGGGGTAGCTTTTTGTGGGGTAGTTTTTTTCTGTGGTGTACCCGTACCACGTTTTACTTGTTTTTCCATTATATAATATTTAATTAAAAAAGGTAATGGAGGGGAGAGAATCTCCCTCCCCCTCATTACAAACTAGATTATCCTTTAATCAATACGTGCTGGTTTGCAGCTCTAGTGATTAAGCAACACTCAGAACGATAGTGGAACTTAGCAACGTCAGAAGTGTCATTGGTAAATCCAAGAACACCACCACCAGTTACCCAGTGTTCCATCTCTCTGTTGTATCCGTTAGCAGCCTTGTAGTTCATCTCCAAAGCAGGAGCACTATGACCTGTCTTCGGGTCAGCTACATTAGCCAATGGAATCAAACATCCTTTAACGATACCCTCACCAGCAGTGTTAGCCAACAAGTTAGGGTTGTTAAGTAGACCCATTTTCTTCAAGTGGAAAGTATATCCACCTCTAGCGAAGCTTTGGAACCCAAGGTTGATTGCCAAATCTTGATTGTTTTGGAATGCACCAAAGTTAGCAGCAACACCAGAAGTAACAGATGCACCAGCACCAGCAGCAGCAGGCATGCTGTTAAACGATGCAAAAACAGCACTGTTCAACATTGCAGCATACTCAGGAGTAGCACCTTGCTTATCAAGCAAAGCAATCAAAGTATCCAATTCACCAATAGTATCCAAATCAGTTGAGGCAGCAGTTGTGATACCTCTTTCTGCAACAGCAGAGAAGTAACCTTCAGTACCGTCAATGCCAGAAGGTCCACTTGAGTTTACCATCTTCTTACCTAACAACATGGTCAACTCTCTAGCGTCAAGGAATCTCTGACGAGCGTCCATTTCACCTTTGATGTACCATCTGTAGTCTCCACCACCTACATCAATATATCCGATGTTAGTTGCAGCAGAACCACTTACTTGGTAAGTTTCTTTTACGATAGCAAAAGGATTGGTTCTCTTAACTATGTTAGACTCGATGAATCTTCCAGGTTGGTCAGTACCTTGTGCGTACATGTTACCAACAATTGGGAACTCTTTTGCACCTGCTGGGATTGCTGTCAAGTTAGCGTCAGCAAAGTTAGCGATGGTGAAAGCACCAGTTGAAGCAGTAGCAGCTGTAACGATACAAACAATCTTATCAACTGGGTGAAGTACCAAGTCACCCTCTCTTACTTTGAGGATGTCTGCGTCAGCGTAGTTACCTCCGTCATTAATAACAGCGTTATCTGGAATTAACTGAGTCTTTCCAGCAGCAACTTCAGCAGCTAAAGTAACTGCTTGGATTGGGTGAAGACGAGTTTCCTCGAAGTAAGTCACCTCATCGTTAGTACCTACTTGTTTTACAGCTCCCATCAATTCAAGTAGACCAGAGATGCCTTGATTTCCAAAAGTTTTAACTAGGTCCTTTCTTACATCTGGTGCAAGAACAGAAGCTAGGTCTCCGAGAGAAGCATACTTCCCTACAGGTGCGCCTAAGTTAAAGGCGTTGTTAGTTGCCCCTTGTGGAGCATTAGTACGAGCATTTTGCCCTTGTTGCCCTAAAGCCATGATTTCTTATTTTTTATATCAAACATTAAAAGTTGGTGTCCCTCTACCACCTAAAGCTGCTCTCAACTGGTCTGCGACATTATTACCGCCTTGACTCGGATTGGCTTGTGGAGATTGATTGGTCACATTCGCAGCCTTCTCCACTACATTCCTTTGCCCATCACTCAAACCTTGTCGATAAACAGAATTAACAATGTTGTCAATGTTGTCTACCAAAGCTCGGTGAGCGTTAAGCTTTTCAAAATTCCAATCACCCGAATCATGGATGTAATCATCGAAGTAGTTTTCGATTTGTGTGTTCTTACTAATGAGAGATTTACGATAGTTGTCATCAACTCCGAAAGTGAATTCGCCATTCGGAAGGTCGAAGATTAAACCATCAAACTCTTTGACCTCATTAGTCATAGTGTTCACCCATTGCTCTGTTATAGGGGACTGCACCTCTCCAGCAACAGCTTCTTTAATAGGCAACTGATAGTCGTCTCTTAAATTAGATATGCTTTGACGTGCTTTTTCCGCATCAAGCTTGAGTTGTAGCTTAGACATCTGAATATCGTTTTCGTCATAGCGTTCTTCATCGAGCTTGTACTTGCTAGACATAAGGAGGTTTACCTCCTCAGGTGTAAGGTTTCCATGCTCAATCACCATTTGGTTTCTTACCGCAGTCATGTCATCCATTTCGGAAGGGTTGAGCTGCTGGTACTTATACCAATCTTCTGGCGAACGACCAGTCTTTAAAACGAAATCATTGATGGCGGCTACTCGCTCATCTATTTCTGCGGGTGTACTCTGAAACGCTTGAACTATAGAGTCGTAATCAGTCACTTCTCTGCCGAGCTTTTCGCTGACATAACGAAGGACTTCAGAATCGACATCTACGTTATCGTATTCAGAGGACGTTATTTCTTGTGTTACTTCCTGCTGAACAGATTCAACAGGTTGGTTTTCGCCTGTATCAACAGGCTGCGTATCTTCAGCAGTAGCTTGTTCAACCACCCCTTCACTTTCCATAGGAGCTGGAGTAGGCTCTGCTTGAGTTTCTTGAATATCATTTTGTTCTAAGTTTGGAGGGGTATCACTAATTGCGAATCCCGCGTTTTCCATTGCTTGTTCGAGTTCTTTACTCATAATTATATTTTATTTATATGTTTTCTTTTGTGACTTTGGAGGTGACTTTTTATTTCCTCCTGCCTTCCAAAGGAATCTGTTAGCCCAATAAGCTGCACTCCCTTTTCTAGCAATATTTTTCGCATGTCTTTTCTTGAAGGCGGTCCTAGCTTTTGCGCTATAGTTGTTACCCATCTTCTGGTCACCGAACCTAATGAGCACTCCATCCTCTTGACCAGGACCTAGCGTGCTGAGAACAGCAGCCTTTTTAGTTGCATGGCTTCGTGTCAACTTTGGTTTGTTAACACCCTTGAATCCTAATCTCTTTGCCTTCTCTGCTGCTTTAGACATATCCTGCAAAGTTAAGTAACTTAGTTATACGGTGAATACAGGGAATATTACCTTGATTGTTAAATACCCTCGTATCCTTTGTACAGATAGTTGACGTATTCTGTAAGAATGTTGACTCTTTTAAGTAGCTCCTCATTAGTTGCATTAGCATCTAACAACTCTATGTCTTCCCAATTATCGGGGTTTGTATTTATTTCTTTTTTCATGTTATTAGCTAAATGTGACGATAATTGAACACGCGATATCTTCCCTAACTGAGTATGATGGGTTTTTTATCGCTAAAAAAATGTAATCACCTTCGTCTATTGTTAATCCAGTAGCACCAAAACTCAACGGCTTCATTACATCACTTGTGTCATAGGCTACAGTATGTGTTGAGCCTTGTTGCGTGGCGGTAAAATTTCCCGTTCCTCCAGCATTTGTTCCTTTCCAAAGGGAAAACTCAATTGAGATAGAGTTTGACGTTTTCATGCTACCAGCAATACCTTTCACACTAATAGCTGTATAATCATTTATAGCTACCATCGCTGATACAAGGTCATAGTAAGGAAGCACCATATTACTATCACTAAGATTCCAAACAATATAATTCCACCCATATCTTCGATTACCATAAAAGTAATTTCCATTGGTTAGTTGTGCTTCAAAACTTAAACTAAAACTTTGCGGTAAGGTTGTAGCGCCTCCTCCAGCAGATGGCTCTAATGATATCTTCTGTGTGCTGTTATCGTATGTAAGAACATGGTTGTCTTGACCTGCACCTACTGACTGGTCTACGTCAAATATAAAATTACCTAGCTTGACGTCACCTGTGCCATGTGGGTTTAGTTCAATATCACCGTTTGAACCGCTTATGATTTCATTACCGTTTACATCTAAGTCTCCACCTAGCTGCGGTGTAGTGTCACTAACAATATCTTGTATACCATCTGCCCCAGCAGGTCCTTGAGCACCTTGTGGACCTGTAGCACCTTGTGGACCCGTAGCACCCGTAGACCCAGCAGGACCCTGAGCTCCTGTAGCTCCCGCAGGTCCTTGCGCTCCCGTAGCACCAGCAGGACCTTGTTGACCAGTGGCTCCTGTAGAACCTTGCGCTCCTGTAGAACCTTGCGCTCCTGTAGCTCCTGTAGCCCCTGGGATACCAACTGAAGATACCGTCAAGTTGTTGACAGTAGATACTGCTGTAAGAACGGTTTGTTGACTTGGGAGGTTTAGCTTTACTGTGTTACCAGTAGATATGTTTAGGGTCAAATTCATTATACGCTCACATCATCGTTTATAGTGAATGTTCCAGCAAGCCACGTGGTAGCCTCTCCGCTGACTAATGCCTCAATATCATAAACGTACTCACCAGCTGCGGCAGCAGCCATGTTGGTGTTACTCCCAGTAATTACTAAGCGACCAGTAGTACCTCCATCATTGAGAGAGGTTGTTAGTTGCTTAGTACCACTAGACGGTACTGTACTGAGTACGATGGCAGTGTCACTATCACCATATGCAGCGTCAGCGTTTAACGCATTTCTTACCTCCATCTTAATGGTGTAACCTGAAAGGTTAAGAGCAGCTCCTGCGGAGTCCGTCACATCAATAGATAGTTTGAAGGTATCTCCCTTTCTGCATGTGATATCCACACGCTTTGAAATATCAAGATTTATTTTAGACATCTCCTAGAATTTGATTTACTATATCTGTATTAGCGTCAGTCTGTTCTTCCATAACTGGACGCTCTCCTTTTCTTTGTGCTATAAGCTTAGACTGCTCAACAGCTTGCTTCTGTACCCTGTTGTCTTTTCTGTCTTCCTTAAGAACCTCTAGCTTTTCCTTGAACTCTTGGTCATCAGTCTTGAATCCAAGCGATGCTTGAGCACGAATCATTTCAATCTCTTTCTTCATCTGATGGAGAGCAGAAGCAACTTGAACGTCTAACTGACCTTTAAGCTGCAACTTTTGAGCTTCTATTTGAGCTTCCATTTGCATCTTTTGAGCCTGAACCTGAGCAGCCATCTGCTGTGCTTGAGAGTTCGCCTGAGCCTGAGCCTGAATGTTTTGTTGTTGCATCTGCTGACGCATTTGCATTCTTTTTCTCCTTCTGATGGCAAGTAGCCTTTGAGCTTGGTCGATGTCCTTTACCTCTCTAACAGCGATAGCATCCTCAAGGTCTATCTCCCTTTGTGCTAACGAGGCTTGAAGGTTTTGCTCTAAGAATATTCTATCCTCGTCGGACATATCTCTAACAACTCTAATACCATAGTTGTACATAGGTATTTCATTAAAGCTACTTAGAATGTCCATACTTATATCACCAATAGCCTTACTATAAACCCTATACAAAACAGAGTCATTAGGTATGACCTGAAGACATTTTATAATGTCAGAACAAACCCTCTTGTAAATAATCAAGCTGGCATTTGTTATGTCGTAAAGGGCATTGTTACCAGCGGCAAGTGCCTGCTGTCTTACACCAACAAGAGCATCACCCTTAGGAGTAGATGCATCCATGACCTCATTGATACCCGTAGCGTCACGAATCATTCTGAGGTAGTGGTTGTACAATCCAATGTACTCGTTGATGTTTCTAATACTATTCTCAATAGAACGTATAGGAGGATTTTGGAATCCACCTTCTGGGTTCTTACTTCTATAGTAGAAGACACCCGTTTGTTCGTAAATGTCTTGAATGTCTAATGGTTGCAATTCACCACCTCTACCGAGCTGGACGTTTTCCAGTCCTTCGATGTCAACCAATATACCGTCAGGCTTCGCCTTAGCGATTGCCTGTTGTATCTTCAAGTGAGTAAGTTGAAGTTGGTCAGCAAAACCAATGACACCACTCACTAAAGACTTAGGCATCATCCTCCTCATGTTAGTACAAGACACACTGTAAGACATCTTGGTCTTAGTTAAGTCGTGTATGTTCTTAGGCATGTTTGACTGAAGACCATAATTAAACAGACAGTTGTAACCTATAATAAAGCTACCAGAGTAGACCATCTGGTTCTCCATCTTTACTGGCTCTCTCTCGTACACAGAGTTTGGTGACTCCTTGTACTCAGAACCCTTGAAGTAGAACCCCATATTTCCATACTGAGATTCTTTACTTTCATAATACACACAGTCAACTGTTAAGAACTCAAAGTCCATAACATCAACCAAGTAAGTGTCATAACCATAATTAAAGGTTCCTGAAGCTGTTGAGTAGTCTCTTCTAGCAAATGCCTTTGAGTCATTATAACTCTTGTGCATTACAGCTTTTGCTATCTCCTCATACTTCTCTTCTGAGATTTGATTCCCAGCTCTTCTCTTCAACTCCTGAATGCTAATCCTAGAAACATGACCAGCATAAACTATATCGCTTAAGTTTGGGTCCTCAGTATAACTATGAATGAAGTTTGCTGGGTCTATGTATCTAGTTACGATACCATAGTTGGGGTCGTTATCTCTTTTGACAACACCCATACCACATACAACTAAGTCTTCAATATTACGTCTGTATATGTCTTGGTCAAAATCATTCCAGTCCAACGTCAAGGATGTTGCCAACTGAGCAGCAATCTCTGAGCTAGTCTTGACGTTTTGGTCCATGAAGATTTCAGCCTCCTCGGTGGTATCTGGTAAAGTGTCTGGGTCTATATTTGGAGTAAGACCAATAGCCTTAGCTTCCATCAATAATTCCTTATCACCAATAGATGATTCTATCTCAGCCTTTTTTGCATCTTTCTCTTGCTTGCTAATAGGGTCTATAGCCTCTACCTTTGGGTATGGCTTTCTTGATAGGACTCTGTTAACAACTACCTTAACAAACTTAGGGACGATAGGCACTGGACTCCAGTCGAGGTTCAGCAGTGTACCATCACCATTGTTTGGGTCAAGAGAGTTTAGAATCTGTTTATAGATGCTAGTGTCTTGTGTCCCGTTAGCGTAATCACGACTCTTTTCGAATTCGTGTCTTCTTCGGCTGTATAGGCTGGAGCTATCCTCCCCCCTTCCCCATTGCGCTTCTATCGCCTTTGCAAACTGCAAGCCATAGCTTTGACTCATCTTTTCCTCTGGTGAAGCAAACGGGTCTGGGAATCCTGCCTTATTCGTGTTTTTGTTTTTATAACTCATTATCTAGATTGGAGCTCACTTGCAAATATAGCAATACATTGTCGTGTTTCAGATTACTTATATCTTCGGAAGAAAACCTTCTCCTCAAAGTTAACGACCTTCTTCTTTTTCTTAACCTTTTGGGCAGCCAACAAAGCCAAGCCAGAGCTAATGGTAAGGTCAAACTTCGTCCTGTTGTCTATTTTAAATCCTATCCAATCTTCTAGTGTCCTGTTGAAATGCATCCTGCCTGGATTCCCCTCGTCATCTGAACCAACATGGTTATGTATGTAGTCCTCAATGGCTGAAGCGTGAGCCTGTATTACGTCTTGAGAGTTGGATGGTATACCCTTAGTCTTTACGGTCATTTGATTTTTAGAGGAGCTAAGATGAGCTGGTCTATCCATCACATATCCATCATAACCCCTTGATTCAAAGTACCTTACGATACCATACTTGTTATTCTCAATCAGTAGTGGATAGCCATAGAAAACTGCTGCCATCAGAACATCCTCATAGAATATACTAGCCATAGGTGGTCTACTCGCATACTCAGCAACGAACATGTTTGAAGCACCATCAAGATTAAACTTATTGTAAATGTGGCACGCACCTTTTGATGACCTACCGTCAACTGTAGCGTCAAGGTCATAGCTATCTACTCCCCCACATCCAATGTTAGGATTCGGTGGGACCCTCTTACTTCCTTGAGTCTTCATCACACTCCTGTCTTCCTGAGATGGGGTCCAACAGATTCGCCATCTACCATTAGGGTCTGGATTGAATATAACCTTCGTGTCCTTTACACCGTTAGCCCATTGGAAGTTTCCAACAACAACAGGACTAGGGAACAGTGCATCGTTGTATTCCATCTGCTCGTATATTTTGCCAATGTTGAAAAGGCTACCCTCTATACTATCCCTGAACGCCTCATCAGTAGTGAAAGGGAACTGACGAACTATCTCATTCATCTCCCTAGCATCATGCTTAACGGCATCCCTCTCATTCTTTAAGAAGCTCTTAGAGCCCATAGCCATCATCTCACCATCAAGTGTTTGTATAGGTGATGAGGGGTCTACAGTTATCGGGTTCCCATGTACATCAAAGAATCCCTCTAGAGCTTCATAGGCAGGGATAAACAAACGATACAGACCTGAGGTAGTCCTACCATTGGCATTCCTCTTGTTTGTGTCAGAATCATCCCATAGCTTTTTGTACTCAGAACCGCCCTTGTCTAGTGGGTTTACCGTTGAGCCTACGAGTGCCTTACCCACAACCCTACGACCAACTATTAAACACGTTCTCTCAATCCTCCAAGCTTCCCTGATGTCAGCAGGCTTCTCCCACTTACCAGCCTCATCCATGTATAGCATGTGCAGCTTCTCACCATCGTAAGCGTTGTTAGTGGTGTTCTTCCAGTTGAGTACCGTGTTAAGTGCGTCACCTACATTGGTGGTCTTGTTGTTCTTTGTAATCCTCTTTGATGGCTCACGGAAGGCAAGCTCAACCCTTGGGTTTGTCGTACCGTCTTGAATTGGTTTGAAGAAGAATGGGTAGTTCCGAAACATCGAAACGCATTTCTTCATGAAGATATTCTCCTGAGCATCCTTACCAGTCTTTGACTGAATGCCAAGAAGTTTGTCTTTAACTTGACTAGCTTCATTAACAAGGACAGAAGCGCAGATATTAGTATAACCAGACCTACGGCACTTAGTGTAAAGCTGCCCAATACAACGCGGGTCAACTTCGCAAGCAGCCATGTGAAGAAATATCTCTCTTTGGAACTTGAGGTAAGACGGGAACCCGACATCAATCTTGCTCCACTGTAGGAACATGTAGTGCCTCCCAGTGATAAACGTAGGTACACCCTGATTGTAAAACCAAAAACCTTCACTACGCCTTCGAAACTCCTCCTCGATATAAGGACGGAATCTTTCTCGAAACTCCTTTGGAGTCTGCTGCCACTCGTCCATGCTTCTAATACGGGACAACTCCTGTGGCATAGATACCCTTCTCCACACTTGCATACTTGTCTCCAAGTCTTCACCTGAGATTCCTGACTTTGGGGTCTTTGGTAAGCCAATGAGAAGGCTGCCGACTTCCACGATATCTCCGAGCGTACCCTTGGGGCAAATCTTAATAACCTTGTCATCATAACCCTCTACATCTACTAGATTGCTCATTTAGAAAATTTCTCTGCAAACCCTCCTGAATAGTCTTTAGCATCCTCAATGGAGCCGTTAGCCTGTAAGTCTTTGACCATCTGCTCTAGCCTCTGTCTCTCAACGAGAAGCTCCTTGCAGTCAATCGCGGTCTGCTTGATTGATTGTAATTCTGCCTTTCTTTGCGTACCACCAGCCTCTGGGTCAACAGGCTTTCTGACCTCATCAATCATGTTATTGATTGCCACCTCCATAGACTTCATAAGTCTTTTGGCTGCTGCTGTTGTGGTGAACTTAGTTGACGACATAGCTGATGTTATCTGACAACATACGATAAACTATCGTGCCGTCATCAAGCTTCATCTTATAGTCTCTGTCCTTATCAAAACCTACAGTGTCTCCAGCCTTTACGCCCTGTGCTATATGGTCGGGATGAGGCATAAACATCTTAGCCTCCTTTTCGTATTCGACATCACTAACATCTAGGTCAACAATGATTCCAGATTCAGTGACCTCCTCAACAGACTCTACCTCTATAGGTTGTACGAAGACCCACCCAGCAAGCATGTGTAGCTCACCATCCGAATCCCTGTATGCAATAGCATGGCTTTGGTTTGTTTGGTTCTCATCATAAAATACGATGTACTTATTCTCACCAAGTTCTAGGCTTTTACTTATAGTGACGTGGTGATGGAAGAACAGTGTATCTCCCTTCTTTACGCCAGTGTCGTAAATTAATGGTGCGCTAAGAACTTCGCCATAGCATATCCTGTGGTCGAACTCGTTGAACCTAGTGTCTAAAAATAATTCTTTTCCCCCGACAGTAACCTTGTCAGTTGTCTTCTCAGGGACCTGTACAATAAAGTGTCTTAAAGCTTTCATTCGAAATTACAATCATATTCAATTAAAATAGGTAGATTCTCAATCGTCTTCCATATGTACGTTGAGTCGTCGTCTTCTACAAAGACATGATACCTTCTTACATTATACTTATATAGGGCTGCCTCGTCTTCCTTGATGGCACAGACATTACCCTGCCCAGCCCTCATACCGACATAGTATGCCAATGCGTCCTTGGGGTTTGCCCCAATGACAATCTTTCTTATTAAATCCATTTGTTTAGTTTAAAAGAAAATTCATGTCACCGCTGCTTTCATCTTCAGATGCGACATAGGCTTCAGCCTGAAGTGTCATGAACTTCTCAAATTCTTCAATGTCTTTTACATTCCACCCGTAGTGTAGATTCCATTTTTGAACCCCACCTCTGTCTTCCTCGATATACCCAACGGACATCGTGTACACCAACTCGACTGATGCTTTGTATTTATCAATAATGTCCTCTATGCGTTCGAACACATCTTGTAGTTCGTCGCGCATTGCTTCTTTTAAAATATCATCCATTAGGCGTTAACAAAAACTGCTGGAGTAGCGATATTTGTTGTAGTATGGAGGTTTGCGTTTACAAGCCAAGTGTTTTCAGCAATCAGTGTGCACATAATTTCATCACCAACTTCACCACCTTTACCGCCATTAGCAACGTCTAGTTCTATGACATCGTTAGTAGTGGTTGATACATTGACATGCTGTACTCTAAGGGGAATAGCAGAAGCACTTGACTCATCTGCTATCACTACGGCTTTACCACAAAAGAACCCACTACTCGTTGCCCTTATCCTGTGGACAGTTCC
>Ga0181391_1000502_pt1 | contig 11785 bp, 19 predicted proteins | sample 14SPOviralmetaG_FD_130080 | JGI IMG/M metagenome (GOLD analysis project Ga0181391, IMG submission 130080) | Marine viral communities from the oligotrophic San Pedro Time Series (SPOT) site, San Pedro Channel, CA, USA - 14 SPOT_SRF_2010-08-11 | ecosystem: Environmental > Aquatic > Marine > Strait...
AATCAACAGCTGGTAAAGCTGAAGAGTCAGAAGAAAAATTAAATAGTTTGTACAATGCAATCTTACCTTTACTTTCAAATTTAAAAGCAAATCCGGAAAAGGATTATATCTACTGGCCAAAAAGAACAGAAAAAGTAGAAGCCTTTGAGGATTTAATTGCGGGGATAATCAAGTAATGGCAGATATACCACAAACAAATGTAAGCATATCTGCTATCAATACTGAAGTTGATACAGTATCAAGTAATTCTCTTAAAACATTATCTGACGCAGCAAAAACTGGTTCCGACCCTAAAGATGGCGCGCCTTATGGTATGGGAGAATTTAGAGGATATAGCCATGGACCATCAACAGTAACAATTACATATACATCAACTGGCCCTCAAGGAAAAATCAGTGCATTTTCTACCTCTAACTTGTCTCCAACATCGATGCCATTCGGCGGTCCGGACCTTAGCGGCTTTGCAAATAATGGTAGTGGATTTTTTCGTATTCTATGGGTTGGTTCTAGTGTAAATACAAATTGGACAAGTTTAACAATTGCAGGTCAGACACTACTAAGAACGAATGCTAGCACAACAACAAATGGTACTACTGCATATCAAGGGACAAACTTTTATACTGTAGGAACTGGTACAGCAGTATTTACATACGATTAAGGAATATTAATGAAATTTTTAAAAGAAACAAGTAACATACTTAACAACCCAGACGATGTAAGAGCACAAGCACTTACACTAGATTATTATACAAATGATAACCACCCAGAAATAGCTGATGGTGGAGAGGAGTGGGTTTGTCATATAAGTAAGGATATCTCAAAAGAAGAGAATGCTTTAGGTAAAGCTACACTAGAAGTAATTACTGAAGTACAAAAAGATATAGGATTAGTTACTGACTATAAAACTTATTGCCAATATAATACTGCTTCATCTGAATCACCATTTGTTCATACAGACCAATATTTACTTTTAAAAGATACTAGTATGAAAGTAGATTATATCGCAAATGTTTATATTACTCCAGACGATGTTGAAACAGAGTCAGCATGGTTTGAATTTTATGAAGCTAAAGATTTAGATGAATCAGCAGAAATGCAAGATTATTTAAAACTTGCATCAGATAAACTTACTGATATTGGAACAAAAACCTTTGCATATAATAAATGTCTTTCATTTGATTCGAGTATTCCACATAAAAATGCACCAATATCAACTACACCTTGGGGGACAGATGTAACTGACAGCCCTTTATGCTTTACTGTTTTTATGACTACATCATAACACAAATCTTTTATTATGAACATATTGAATATTCAATTACCTAAAAACCATTTTCATACTTTGCTGCATTTCGCTCAGAATAAAGAGCATAATGTTTATAGTAATTGGCATGGGTCTACAAGCTACGAAAACGCTTGTGGTATACACACCTTAACAGAACAAGATAATCATGTTATTAACAGTGCGGATAAAGAAGGACTAATTAAATATATTGAAAAGTTTATCAACTATTATGACATTGATATATTACAAGTTGCTGACCCTCGTAAAGCATATTTACATACCCATTTTCAAGACAAAGTTCAATATATTGGACCATCAGAAATAGCGGCACAACTAGAAACAGATAAATTATTTTCTAAAAGAATGGCAGATACTGTTGGTGTAAAAACACCTGGTATAATAAAACAAGGAAAATATTCTGATGCAGATTATGGTACTAATCTGACATTTCCTGCTATAGAAAAACCTGCTAATGTTTGGTCACCAGCTGTAAATTTATTCAATGAAGCAGATGCAGAGAGAGCAATAGAAAAGGTAAAGTCTACCCTGCATCCCCAAAGCGGAGATACTAGTGAAGAGTATTTTATAGAAGAATATATCAGTGATATGATAGAAACAAATGTATTCTTTGTAGTTGTAAATGGCGAATATAGAATTACGCATACACAAGAAATTATAGGTGAAAATTTAAATAAAACAATAGACCAAAAAGTTTGGTACATAGGTTCATACATTAAACCATTAAAACCTGAAGTAGATATTATTGTAAGAAAAGAAGCTGAAGCATATTTAGAAAAGATAGCATATCTGGGTGGTAATTACGAAGGAAGTTTTTGTGGTGCATATACCTCTACTGGTGAATGGTATTTTTTAGAAATAAATGTACGACCAGATATATTTAATAGTACTCCAACATTTATGACTGGAGAAGATTATATAAAGGGTATGACTGATGATATATCGTTAATTGAAAAAGCATGGAAAGATAAAACATGTGATAAACTTTTAATTACCAATGTAGATAAAAACGAAGAATACCCTATGAACTTACACGAAAAACATAATGTGTCTGTCCCTAATAATTTAGAATATAAAGATAATAAATTTTATGTATCAGATTATGGAACAAATAATGGTGGCTGTGGAACAGTTGTTGCTGACCATGATATATCAAAAGAATTTATAAAGGAAGTTGAAGAAACAACTACATGGACATTTAATAAGGACCCAAATGGATAAATATGCAAAATGGTTTTGGATAATACTTGGTGTTATTTTTATCGGTGCATTAGAAGATATATTTCTAGGGGATGATATATGGTGGTAAATTATTGGACTTATACTCCTAGCAATCATATAGATTTTAATGATAAGCTAAGAGCTTTAATAGATTCTACACCTACTGGCAAACAGTCACAAAAACAACCTGTAAGTCATTATGATGGTTATAACCATACTAAATCAATAAATGCAAATTATCCAGAGTTTCAACATTCAAGACATTATGCGACATGGCATGAACCAGAAGCTACAACGGGATATATAGAAATACCACCACCAGAAATAGATAAATCAGATGACCAAATATATAAAATAAGTTTTTGGCAGAGAATTGCTCCTTTAGTAAAACAATTTGCAAGAGAAGTTGCAGTAAGACCAGAAACAAAATTAAATTATCAAATTAATGTTGATATGATGTGGTTTCATAGAATGGATAAAGGTGATTACGATAATTGGCATAACCATTCTTTTTGCCAATGGGTAGGTGTATATTATGTAGATTTGCCAGAAGGCGAACAAACATTATTACAAGATTACGAAGGTAATGTATTTAAACCAGATGTATCAGAAGGACAGCTATTAATATTCCCAGCGTCATATATACATAAATCACCAGAAGTAAGTAGAAGAAAAACAGTAATTAATTTTAACTTTAATATAAGTTCTAAATATACAATAGATACTATAAATAAAGTAAAGGAAACTCATCCAAATAACTATTTTGATACGGATGAACAAACAAACCTATATAAATAAATAGAGAGGTAAACAATTATGAAATTTATGAGAAATAAAGATATTGACATCGAGCAATTAAGAGAGCAATTGATGGTTGATGAAGGAGTAGTTTATGAAATATATAATGACCATCTTGGTTATGCAACATTTGGAATTGGGCATCTCGTCCTTGAAGGAGAACCAGAACATGGGTTATCGGTCGGTACTCCTGTGTCAGAGGATAGAGTTAACGAATGCTTTGTCAAAGATTTGCAGTCGGTTGTAGAAGATTGTAAAAAATTACACGATGCTTGGGATGGTTATCCTGAAGAAGCTAAACAAATTATAGCAAACATGATGTTTAATATGGGACTTACGCGCTTAAGTAAATTTAACCGCCATAATGCAGCGCTGCAGTGTGGTGATTGGAAGGAGGCGGCAAAAGAAGGCCGTGATTCAAGATGGTACAAGCAAGTAACAAACAGAGCCGAAAGGCTGATGAAAAGGCTCGAGGAGATATAAAAACTAACAAAGGTTGGTTTTGGTGTCATGAGAGAAAGGACTTATTCCGCTGGGATGAGTTTATTAATTATAAATATAAGTAAATAATGGAGGAAATATGTTTAATTGGTTGAAAAAACTTTTTGATAATACTGAACCTGAAGCTACTGGTGTAAGAGCTAGAAATTCTAAAGGTCATTTTGTCAAAGACGATGCATCGACACCTAATGTCAATGAAGCATACGTAGATGGTAAAACACCTAAACGTAAGCCAAGAAAAGCAGCTGCTAAGAAAAAGCCGGTCGCTAAAAAAGCACCAGCTAAAGCTAAAGCTAAAAGAAAAACAACTGCTAAAAAGTAGCATTTGTTTCGAAAGAGGGGAGTTTAATACTCCCTTTTTTTGTGTATTGGCGTTGTAAACCTTATAAATAACAGTGTAATAAATTAATTTTTTAGAGGATATATACAATGGCAACAGTCAAACTTAAAGGTTCAGAAGGTAATTTGGCCTCAGCAAGTAACGTAAACTTTGCTACACTAGTAAGAATTGTAAATAATAAAACTTCAGTACAAGTCATTACGCATAAAAATGCAGGTGGCACTACTTTAGGAACATTTACTATGACAGCTGGTTCAGTAGAATTAGTTGAAAAAGTATCAACTGATACTCTTACTGGAGCTGCAACATCATTAGCAGTTAAAGTAGCTTATACCAAGTAAGTATGGAAGACATTTTCACGCTAATCTCCGATGTCGGCTTACCGATTGCGGGTGCATTAGTGATGGGAGCTTTCATATTCATTATTATTAAACAAATAATGGAAGGTGTAGTTGATGATATAAAGACGCTTACTATGTTTTGCTCATCATTAGAAAATAGAGCAAGAACAATGTGTAATGAAATGGTCAAGATAGATTTACTCGTAAGTAGCGCATTAGAATTAAGACCAGATATAGAACGAATCTCAAGAGCTGAGAATTTCGTAGAAGATGGCAAGCTTGACGTAAGAAGAGATTAGTATGGAAGATGTAGCAGTTGTAGCAAGTAGCGATCCAACAATAGTGACCTTAATTAATGATTATGGGTTTCCTATTGTTATGGTTGTAGGTTTAGGATATTTTGTCTATTTTGTATGGAATTTTATTAGCACAGAAATAGAACCAGCAACTGAAAAAATGCACATGCAATTAATAAGAGTTATTGACCAAATGAGAATGTTGGACCAAGACCTTATAAGACTCCAACAAAAAGTAGATACAGTATTGGAGTATAAAGAAAACGAAAAGAAAAGAGGTAATGATGAATAAACATGATAAAAACTTTTTATTTAATATGAGTCCGTTATTAGCAACGGCGTTTGTTATGTTTCTTATGTTAATAGCATTTGAAACTAGAGCACAAGAAATAACTCATAAATTTAAAAATCCATCATTTAGTGGCCAAGGTACTGGCGCTCATTATTTAACTATTGAGAACCAAGAATTCTCTCGTAAAAAAGCAATAGAAGAAGCTTTAGAATCAGCAAGAAAAGCTGCAGAAAGAGCTGAGGATAATACTACCTTAGCAAAATTTATTAGAAATTTAGAGAGCAGAATATATGCTCAAATGGCAAAACAATTAGTAGAATCAATGTTTTCAAATGACAATCCAGTAAGGTTTGGTTCATTTGTTTTAGAAGGTTCAACAGTAACGTACGAAGTGATAACAAATGCCGATGGTACCGAATTTATTCGCATGACTATAATCGACGAAAATGGTACATCAACGATTATAGAAATACCTATAGGCTCAGGATATTTCGGAGGAGATGTTGATGGTGATGGCACGACTGACGGCGGCTAGTTTAGCATTCTTAATATTACTTAGTGGCTGCGCAATGTCGCCACGTTTTACTGAACTACCACAAGATTGTAATAAAGATACATGGGGTAAAGATTACGACCATGACTTATGGAACTATGCAAAAGCTTCAGGTAGAACATTTGAAAGAGCATTACCATTTATATGTGTTGAAGCTCCAGAAGTTGTTCAATTACCTTCTTTTATAGAACTTTTAGATTTACCACCAGCAAAACAAAAACCAGTTGTTGCAGTTTATCAATTTGCAGATAAGTCAGGAGCAAGAAAGCCAAGAGAAAATATAGCTGATTTCTCTACTGCAGTATCACAAGGTGGAGTTGAATTAGTTATTGATGCGCTAAAAACAGCTGGTAAAGGTGAATGGTTTAGAGTCGTAGAAAGAAATGGCTTAGACCATTTAGTAAGAGAAAGACAAATTATTCGATCAGCAAGACAGGATTTTGCTAAGAAAGAAGGAAAAGAAAAGTTTCAAGAATTAGAATCACTACTCTTCGCAGGTATGATAATCGAAGGTGGTGTAATAGGGTATGATACCAATATTAAAACTGGTGGGCGAGGAGCCCGTTATTTAGGTATTGGCTATACAAAGCAGTATAGACAAGATGTCGTTACTGTTTCTATGAGAGCGATATCAGTTCTCACAGGAGAAGTTTTACTTAATGTACAAACTCGGAAAACTATATTAAGTTATGGTAAAAGTGGAGATATATTTAGATTTATCGAAATGGGAACTGAACTAGTAGAGTATGAAGATGGAGCGACTAATAATGAGAGCGTGACATATGCAACAAGGTCTGCCATCGAAGCAGCCGTGTTGGAATTAATATACCAAGGTCACAGACGTGGCTATTGGGAAATCGAGGGGTATAACGAAAATGAAGAAACTAATTAGTTTAATTTTATTATTGTCGACAACAACTATTTTCGCAGATACCGATGATAACGAAATCATAATAACTCAAACTGGTGATACACTAAAATTATACATTGACCAAGAAGGTTTTGGTAATAAGATTGGAGGTAATGACTTCTCATCTTCCGGAACTGCAATGTTAGTTACTGGTGCAACACTTGAGTTTGATTTAGATTTCACTGGCAATTCAAATATTTTATTTGGTCCAGTCACAGCTGATAATTCAACTTATAAGCTAGACTTTACTGGAAGTTCAAATGTAATAGATTGGAGTGTTGGTAGTACAGGAAGTTCAGACGATTCTGATATAAACTTTAATGTTACTGGTTCAAGCAATACTTTTGACTTAGACCAGGGTACAGCATTTAGTGCAGAACGTTTAAACGCTGACTTAATTGTCATTGGAAGCTCAAACGTATTTGACGTCGATTGGGAAAGTGATGATGTAGTTTGGAACTGGGATTTAACTGGTTCAACAAATAACATTAACACTTTACAAAAAGATGGATCGAATGAAATGACCGTAGAATTAAATGGTGATAGTGCCGATGTAGACATAAATCAATTATCAGGAACATGCGCAGTTTCAGGTGGTGGTTGTGCTACACCGAATGCTATTATTACATTGGATATTACAAGTGATAACTCAGTCATCCAGATTAATCAGAAAGATTCAGCTGGCGATAGCTAGTAGTTTGTTACTAGTGGGGTCTGTTTATGCAGACTCCATTGGCGACATTGTCGAATCTACAGGTGTAGGCAAAATAGTACGCCAACAAGAAAATATATCAAACCTCAATAATCTCCCCATACAATTAAATGATGTAGCAGAAACCGCAATGGGAAGTATGCTTATCAAATTTTTAGATAACGCAGAGTTATCTTTAAAAGAACATTCAGAAGTTTTAATAGACGAAATCTATTATGACCCTGACCCAAATTTATCAAAAATGTCTATGAAGTTTACTATGGGAACAGCAAGATTTGCTTCAGGTTCTCTTGGTTTAGTAAACAAAGCAAACATAGATATACAAACACCAACAGCAACAATAGGAATTCGTGGGACAGACTTCACGACTACCATAGATGAGCTCGGACGAAGCCTTATAGTCCTATTGCCAGACGCAAACGGTTCCCCGTCGGGTGAAATCAGTGTCACAAATCTGGGAGGAACAGTGTTATTAACTGAATCTTACCAGGCAACTATGGTAAGTACACTTGACAGCACTCCTACTACTCCGGTAACTATTAATGGTTTAACACCATCTATGATTGATAATATGTTTATTGTTAATCCACCAACTGAAGTTAAACAAGCAATAGAAGATGCTGCAGCTGATGAACAAGACCAAGATAGTGGAATGCTTGATGTAGACTTTTTAGAGTTTAATGAATTAGAACAAGACGCATTAGCAGATAGCGAAAAAGACTTAGAGTTTTCTGAACTTGATATTGATATGTTAGATGTAGACTTCTTAAAAGATTTATTAGACGTAGTTGAAGCTTTGGAAAAAACTAGAGTATCTTTATCTGATGCTCAAGGCAGTGGTGGAAATCTAAGTGGATTTACTCTTAAAGGAGCAGCAGTTGGATTTAATAAAGATTCGCAATTTAATGTTTTTGAACAAGATGGTAATTTAGTTTTCTTTCGTAGCGTAAATGGAGTTATAAATATAATAATAGGAGCTGGTGGTAGTGGATTTATAGATGTTATCACTAACGATTACGAAGGCGTAATGCAATTTAATGACGGAGATGGAATTGAGATATATATTAATCAGTCTAATTAGTTTATCTGTTTTAGCAGATGATAATCACGTGCACGTAGAACAAGTAACTGATGGAGATAATGCTAGTATAACTGCAACTCAAATAGGTTATGATAATACTATTAACTTTACATTTGGACATCAAAATAATACCTTTGACTTTTTACAATCAGGAAATGGTAATTCTATTTCATGGGTTTCATATTGGGGCTCAGGAAAAGCTTGGGGTGGTGATGTAGATGGTTATAATAATAACGAATATGTAAGACAATATAACGGTGCAACTTATGGTCGACATATATGGGGAAATAATAACGATGTCGATGTATATCAAAGCGGAACTCATACACATAATATAGATATTCATGCTAATGATGTGGTTCATGATATAAATCAATCAGGAACTGGAAGTCATTATAACCACACATATTATTATGGAACTACTTCTACATCTGAATCAACAATAGTTCAATCAGGTACTGGTTCTCATAATTCTCAAATAACAATACAAGGAAATCAACCAACAACTTTAAATCTTACTCAACAAGGTGGGACAAATCAAAGTTATAGTTTAACTCAAAATTGCTTTACCGTAGGCGGATGTACAGTTTCAGTAACACAAGGAAATTAAATGGCATATAGTAAAGAAGTAGTAGATAGGTTTGAATCAGTATTAGCAAATCCAGAAAAACATTCAGTTGGAAGATTTGACCCTAATGATAAAACAGTAATCACAGGTATGGTTGGTGCTCCAGCATGTGGTGATGTAATGAAACTAGATTTAAAAATGAAAGGTAATGTAATAGAAGATGTTAAGTTTAAAACATACGGATGTGGTTCAGCAATAGCATCATCAACTCTTTTCGTAGAAATGCTAAAAGGTAAAACAATAGAAGAAGCACAAGCTATTAAAGATAAAGATATAGCAGAAGCTTTACAATTACCTCCAATTAAATTACACTGTTCTGTATTGGCTGAAGACGCAATACGACAAGCAATATCAAACTGGAAACCAGATACAATGATGGGTCATAATAATCCACCAGAAGATGGAAGGTGGAATTGGTATGGAGAAGAATGATAGAATTAACCGATGAAGCAATTAAACAACTTATTGAAAAAACTAAAAACGGTAATGATACGATTAGGATTGGTCTTACTGGTGGCGGGTGTGCTGGCTTTGAATATATATTCGATTATGAATCCAGAGTTAACAGTAATGACCACGTGTTCGACTATGGAAAGTTTACAATCGTCATTGATGATTTATCACTGCCCTATTTTGACAATGCAACATTAGATTATATTATAGAAGGCATTAACGAACAATTTAAAATAATTAACCCAGCTGAAAAATCATCCTGTGGATGTGGCATTTCAGTTCAGTTTTAGTATTACACAGTATAACACTTTATGAAATATTTAACTTCAATATGGACTACTATATTAATTGGTATTACACTTTTAGGAGTAAGAATATCAGACCCTCAGTTATTAGAACAATTTAGACTTAGTATATTTGACCAATATATACAATCAATACCAGTAGAACAATCAAACGATATAGTGTTGATTAACATATCCGAGTCTTCACTCGAAGCCTATGGTCAATACCCTTGGCCACGTCAGAATCACGCAGCGGTGATATCTGATTTACGGAACTCGAACGCTGGCATGATAGGGTTCACTATTATGTTCCCAGAAGATGACCGCTTCGGCGGCGATGATATCTTTGCCTCGTGGATAAAAAATAATGGTGTTATACTATCTCAAGATGCAGATTCTAATGGTAGGTCATCAAAAGCTCCTTATGTCGGTTATGCCACGTTTGGTTATTCAGGCGATGTATTAGATTTAACATATCGATATGGTGGATTGATAACTAATATCGATAAACTAGAATCAGAAGCTTGGGGAGCAGGATTATTAAATGGAGCTCCTGAAGTAGATAATCTTACGAGAAGAATACCATTAATGTCTCAAGTTAACGGAGATTTATATCCATCATTTGCATTAGAAACTGTAAGAGCAATGCAGGATAAAAAATCATATACAATAAAGTTAAATGAAGCTGGAATAGAAAGTATAGTATTAAGACCTTTTATAATACCAACTGATGAGAGAGGAAGTATATGGTTAAAATGGAATACACAGTTTGAATCTATTGATTACGATGGAAAACCTTTACCAGATTTAAAAGGAAAGACAGCTATTATAGGAGTAACAGCAAAAGGTATTGTACCACAAGTATCTACGCCAGCTGGGTTGTTATATCCTCATGAAATACAAGCAAATGCTTTACAGACAATAATATCAGATAAACCTATATCACGGCCTCAATGGACTTATCTTGCTGAACTTGCAATGATTCTGATTGGTTCTCTTCTGATTGTATTAACTGTATACTATCTTCCGATATGGGTCGGTGCTGTATCCTTCGTTGCCTCTGCAATCGCTGTAAGCTTTGCTTCTTATTACGCCTGGTACGAATTTTCTATACTCCTCGATTTATCAGCTACTCTAATAATATATATACTTTTACTCACCTCAGCGAGTTTCAATAATTTTTATAAACAATTTGTATTAAGACAACAAATAAAGAAACAATTTGGTACATATGTATCTCCTGACTTAGTTAAACAATTACAAAAAGACCCATCACTTTTACGCCTAGGCGGAGAGAGAAAAGAAATGACCTTTATGTTTATGGATATATGTGGATTCACTCCAATATCAGAACATTATAAAAACAATGACGACCCAGAAGGATTAGTAATTCTTATAAATAATTATTTAGATACAATGACAAAGATTGTTCTTAAGAACGGCGGAACAATAGATAAATTCATGGGTGATTGTATCATGGCATTTTGGAACGCACCATTACCATGTAAAAACCATGCGGATAAAGCTGTTCAAACATCGATTGAAATATGCGAGGCAGCAGATGAACTTATACAACAACTTGAAGACCAAGGTTTACCTAGGATTGATATTGGTATTGGTATCAATACCGGTACATGCATCGTCGGAAACATGGGAAGCGAATCTAGATTTGACTATTCCGTCATTGGAGATGCCGTCAACCTTGGCGCTCGACTCGAAGGACAAACAAGAAATTATGATGGGATTCGAGTGTTGTTGGGACCAGAAACTTATCGAAGCAGTACATCTAGAGCATTCGCTGAAGTCGATAGAATCCTTGTTAAAGGAAAATCCGAAAAGGTCACAATTTATAGTCCCATCGTTAATTGAACCAATCTCAACTAAGCAGTGGATTGCATTTACTACACTACAGCTTGCAGACATTTATACAACATATCGTGGACTTAAATACAATTGTGTTTATGAAATAAATCCAATTGTTGGTGAACAACCATCAGTACCACAAATGTTTCTTGTTAAAACACTTGTTCTCATACCTGCAATCAATTCTGATATAGAACGACAGACTCTAG
>Ga0181391_1000505_pt1 | contig 11766 bp, 25 predicted proteins | sample 14SPOviralmetaG_FD_130080 | JGI IMG/M metagenome (GOLD analysis project Ga0181391, IMG submission 130080) | Marine viral communities from the oligotrophic San Pedro Time Series (SPOT) site, San Pedro Channel, CA, USA - 14 SPOT_SRF_2010-08-11 | ecosystem: Environmental > Aquatic > Marine > Strait...
ATGATGTCTTTTGGTGAAGCATCTGATAATAATTTAATGGGTGGTGCAAAAAAGTTTCCAGTTGCTATGGCAGAGAAGAGAGCTATGAGTCGTGTTGTCCTTAAAATTGCAGGGTTTTATGAGCAAGGTGCTTTTGGTCAAGATGAGATGGTAGATTAGTGAATGATGATTGGTTAGATGAGGTTCTTGATGGTAAGCCATCTGAGATAACATTATTTCAAATGGCTACCATTGAAACCAGATTACATAGGTCTGCAATACCCTTAGAAGAACAGTCGTATATCATAAATAATTTAGCAAACTTTACAGAACAAGAAGCTGATGAAATTATTTTAGATATATTACAAAACCAAGTACCATCAGACCCTAAAGACCAATACAAATTAATGGCTAGAAACGGAATGTTTGATGACAAAGAAATATAAATTTTCACATATCAGAGAAGCTCATAATGAGTTTGAAGCATTTTTAAGAATTAAAGGAATGTCTACAAGACAATTTTCTTTTTTACTTGATGTTAGTGAGGTAACTGCCAGAAGATATATACTTGACACAACATTGCTTAGATACTATCACATGAATATTATTGCTACACACTTTAATATGAGTGTAAAAGATGTAATAGATATAATAGAATACGATTTAAAATAATAAATATGAACGAAGAAAACAAAACAAAATTAAAATTTAGTCATTACTTTCATGAAGTAATAATTAAAGAATTAGTAAAGAAATTTAATGTTGAAGAAGACCAAATATTTTTAGGATCAAGAAGGAAAAACTTTATACAAGCTAAACGTATGTATATTTTTGTTCTTAAAACAATATTTGATTTAACACTACATGAGATTGGAGATATAACAAATTTGCATCATGCATCTGTACTGTATCACTACAGACAAGTAGAATTTTACCAAAAAATCTATGTGCTTGACTCAGAACTGTATAAGAAAATTTTAAGTAGAATAGAAAGTGTAACATTAGATGAAAAGATTGATGCTCTGGAAAAACAAAACAGAGTAAACAATTTAGAATTAACCAAATTATATAACCTAAAAAAACGTAGAAATGACAAAAGAGAAAAATTATTTGCCTAGTAGTATTAAAGAAATTAAAACTAAATATGGCTCTATGCTTGTAGCTAACTTTAAAATGGAAGAGCTTAAAGCAATAGAAAACAAAGGGTGGTGTTCACTTGTAATATGTGAGAGAAAAGAACCATCTGAGAAGGGTGCTACTCACTATGCATATGAGAATACATACGAGCCACCTAAACAAGAAACAGTAGACAATACTGAAACTAAAGATGACTTACCATTTTAAATAATATAGAGAGGGAAGGTTGGCAATTTTGCCTTAAATGATATTAAATGTTTTTGCCTTCTCTCTCTTTTTTTAAACTATGAAACAGAAACCAACTTACTATGCTATTATATCTGCAGAGGTTAGATATGATAAAAATTTATCAGCTAATGCGAAACTGCTTTATGGCGAGATAACTTGCCTTACTAATGAGAATGGCTTTTGCTTTGCAACTAATAAATATTTTGCTGATCTATATGACAAGAGTAAAGTAACAATTTCTAAGTGGATAAGCGAATTAGTCGCAAGTGGTTATCTATTAACCAGTTACACATATAAAGAGGGTACTAAAGAAATTGATAAGAGGTATATAAGTATTCTTAAAGGGGGTATTAAAGAAAACTTAAAGGGGGGTATTAAAGAAAACTTTAAGGATAATAATACAAGTATTAATAATACAAGTATAATAAAAGAAAAAATAATAAAAAAGAAAAATTTTATTGTACCTAAAGTTATTGAGATAAAAGATTATTGTCTTTTAAGGGATAATGGAATTAATGCAGAGCAGTTCTATGATTTTTATCAGAGCAAAGGTTGGATGGTTGGTAAGACAAAGATGAAAGATTGGAAAGCTGCAATAAGAAATTGGGAAAGAAACAGAAAGAAAAATGATAAGGGTATGAGTAAAATACATTCTCATCTGCAGAAAAATATGAATGTAAAACAAAAACTAAAACAAAAATATGAAACTAATTAAAACAATGAATAGAGGTGAATTGGTTATAGGATCAATTGACATATTAAGTAAAACCTACATAGAGTTAGGACAGCATAACGTAGAAGAAGAAACATTAGAAGTATTGGCTGAAAGTTTAGCTGATGATTTACTAAGAGTATATAAAAACTTTTATTTTGATGATGCAAAAAATGCTTTTAGTTTAGGTGTTAGAGGACAACACAATGGCGATTTTATACATCTTAATGTACCAACATACATGAAGTGGTTAAGAAAGCATAAGGAGTTAATATGGGATGCTAGGTCAAAAGTAGATCAAGGAGCTGACCCTAGCAAAGTATTACATTACAGACCAGAACCAAAACAATTAACAAATGGATAGAGAAGAATTACAATTAGAATTACAAGATAATCAATGCTTATTAGCAGATGGCTTTGAAACTGCTCTGATAGGAATTACTGATGGCATGAACCCAGTAGCAATTTATGATACATTTTTGTGTATAAAAGTTTTAATGGAAGAAGGTATGTCTGAGATAGATGCAATAGAACATTTTTATTACAATGTAGCAGGTGCTTATGTTGGTGAGAAAACACCAGTCTTTATAAAACAATTAACAAATAATTCTTAATAACTATATTTTGTAAAAAATTAAGTTTAAAAAAAAATATTAAGTTTGTAATATGATTTATTTTTTAATAGGAGTTTTTATTTGTGGTTTAGTTAAAATTTACTTAGACAACAAATTATCTTACTATGAGAACGAGCAATTATTAAAAAATTTAAACAGAAAACAAAAAGACAATGACAGAAAAAAGTAAATATTATTATGAGTGGGATAGAAACTCAACATCAACAACAGTAAACCCTAAAATGAAAATGAGTAAGGAAGAATTAGGTATAGAAGAAAAACACATAACAAGAACTGGTGGGTTATTTCCTACTGGTACTAGATCAATGGATGCTAAGTCTGACAACAGAGTACCTGACTACTACAAAGGTAAGAATGGTTATGAAGCTAGAATGGTTTGTGATAATTTTGACTTACCATACCACCTTGCTACTGCAACAACTTACATCTTACGAAGTTATCACAAGCATGATACTCCTGTTGATTGTTTGCAGAAAGCTATAGCTCATTTACAATTTGAGTTAGAAAAAATTAATCGTAATGCAAAAGCCAATCTTTAGAGTATTTGTAAAATACAATATTAGAAACAAAGGAGCTGCAAGTAAAGGCAAGAATGGTGTTATAGATACATTTGCATTAACAGACAATATAAAAACGATAGAGAAAGATGAAGAGATACATAATCGCATCTGCTATCTAAACAAAAAGAAATTAGATAAAGTAGTAATAACAATAACAGATGTTGAGGTTGAAGATCAGTATGGGTTTACAACAGATAGATTTTAATTATGCCTAAGATAAGAAAAATAAGAACATCAGATAGAAAGGATAACAGAGGTGGTGGTTATTCTAAAAGAAAGTTTACCTTCCAAGAAGCAGAGGGGATAAGGGGGGAGTACCATAGGGGGGGTATATCAGTTTCAGCACTTGCTCGTAAATACGAAGTATCTCAACCCCTCATGTACCAACTAATCAAAGGTACAACCTACAATGAATAAAGAAGCAACAGTACAGTCTGCATTTTGTACATACATTAAGTTGCAATACCCTACTCTTAGATACTGTGCCAGTTTAGGTGGTATAAGAACCTCTATGAAACAGGCAATACTTGCTAAAAAGACTGGATATGTAAAGGGTTTTCCTGATATGCAGATACTAAAAACAAACTCACATTATTCAGGACTCTTTATAGAAGTCAAAGCAGATAAGAAATGCTACCCATCTAAACATCAGAAGGAATGGATAGAAGATTTAAACAACGAAGGGTACTATGCTGTTGTTTGCAAAGGTCTTGATGATTGCATTGAAACCTTAGAATGGTACATGAAACTGCTGTGAAACTGCTGTGAAACTGCTAGGTATTTTGCATAGGGCATTTTGACCACGATTTTCCTAAATCACTTATTATCATACACTTATATTTTCTGACATATTGTCTTATTAACATTTTTATAAACATTATGTTGATTATTAAATATTTTTTTATATATTTGTCAAAAAAACAATTAAAATGAAAATTAAAAGCGATACAATTATACATTCTGATAATTATATATGTTGTAACATTTGTCAGCATGAGGAGATTTATAATGATAATACTACTGGAGTTTGCACTATGTGTGCCGATAATAGAGTTATAGATAATATATGGACAGAAAAACAAAGGTATAGCGACAATTTGATAACAGATATTAATGGACAAATTAAAAACAATTAATATGTACAACTACGAACAACATTTTATAGATATGGTAAGCAAATGTTGTGGCGATACTATGGAAGAGATAAACGAATTTTGTTATGCGTGTGGTAATAGATCAAATAACGAGATAATAAATAATGGTACTTATTGTATCGTATGTAAAGAAGAGAACGAAGTTACAGAAGAGATAGTTTGTAACTCATGCGAAGAAATTTGTGAGCCAATTGAAGAATATGAATACGATCAATTAAGAAGAGATGAACTTAAAGAAATGCAACGTGATTGCCGAGCTTAAACAACAACAAGAACTAGACAAATTGTATAAACAAAATACAATAGAATTGAATGACTATTTTGCATATAGTGGAAAACAAGAAGTAAAAAATAAATTTACCAGAATTTACGAAGATTATAATTTTAGTAAAAATATTTCTGTAAACAACGATATGTCAAAATATGTGCTGAAGGATTATAAAAAAAAGGTTAAGTGGAAGAACAAAGATCAGGTTAATTCTTGAGCCACTTTTCCTTTTATAAGTAAAATTAAAAATAAATAAAATTATGGATATTATATTAACAGTAGGATTAGCAATTGCAACTTATGGTTTTGGTTTTTTAAGTGGTGTGATCAACACAACAGAAACTAAAGAAATACAAGAAGATAACAAGCCAATAAACGAAGATAGAAAACAAGCATTTGAATTTGCTTTTAAAAACTATATAAATAAATAATAACTTTAATAAATTAAAAATGAAACTAAAATTAAATAAACAAGAATTAGAATATTTGACTATAATAATAGAACAAAATTTAGAAAAAAATAATTCTTTTATGAATATGAATAATGAAAATTATATGAATATGTTACACGATTTATACCAAAAATTAATAAATATAGAAGATAAATCTTTAAATAAATAATAACTAACTAAAAACAATTAAACAAATGAAATTAAAAATAATTAATTATAAAGATTATAGAATAAAATTAGCAAATATAATTAAAGAAGAAATTGTAGGAGAACAACTATGGAACGACAATATAAGTATAAATGATAAACAAATAAATGATTTGTCTAGCGATATTGTAGAAAAAATACTATATAAATTTGAAGTATCTAAAAAATAATAACTAACTAAAAACAATTAAACAAATGAAAAAAGATATAAATTTTTGGACAGAACTTTTAAAACAAGCATTAAAAAGTGGAGATATAATGTATGCAATGCATTGTGATAAAATGATTAATAAACTTAAACAATTAAACAAATGAAATTAGATGAATTTAAAAACAAATTAAATGATATGTTAGGCGATAAACATATTAATATAAGTGATAACGAAGATAAAAAAGTATCTAAAAAAGAAGATTTATTACAACAAAAAAAAGTATTAAATAATATTTTTGATATTTATAATGATGCTTTGTTAAATAAAATAAAAGAATAGTTATGAGTGGCAAATTACCAGTAACTAATTTCTCAGATACTACCTTAACATTCTTATGTATACTAGCGATACTCTTTGGGGGGTGCTAGGGGGGTATAGGGGGTATAGGGGGGTACTAGGGGGTATCTCTTATAAATAACTAACTAAAAACAACTAAAAATGAATACAATATCAACAGATCAAGCTAAAGAGCTTATATATAATAACAAATCTAAAATATTTAACGTAGAGTTTATAAAAAAAGATGGTACGCATAGATTAATGACTGCCAGACTACAAGTCAAGAAAGGTGTTAAGGGTGTAGGTCTTAACTTTGATCCATCTGAACATAATCTTATAACTGCCTACGATATGCGAAAGAAAGCCCATAGAATGATTAATTGCAACAACTTAGTGTCTTTATCAGCTAATAAGCAAAAGTATCTTATAAGCGATTAAAAAGCTATACAGAGCAATATTAAAGAGTATATTAATTTATGCTCTTTTTTTTTACAAAATTTTAAAAAATATTTTTGTAACTGCTACGAAACTGTTACGAAACTGCCGAAACTGTTGCGAAACTGTTGGAACTGCCTAAGATCAAGAGATTTTTTGAGATTTTCTTCTAGTGCCTTATATAGTAACTTGTTAAAAATCAATTTATTGACTGACAAATTAACATATTATTTTTTAACATTCTTTTGTTTTATTTGTTAAAAGTTTATATATTTGTGCAATAATTAATTAATAAAAAGAAAAAACAAATAAAAATTATTTGTGAACGTAAAAAAACCCAATAAAGTTTAAAGTCTTTCGTTCTCTTTTTATAAAAAATTAACTAATAAATAACAATAATATGAAATTAAATATTTTACAAAAACAAAAACCAATAAACAGAAATAAAAAAAACATCTTTAAAAATATATTATTTAATACTATTATGTTTATAATATTTTTTATTGGCTCAATTGCTCTTCTAATGTTGGGAGGCTTATTAGATAAAATATAAATATTAACTTAAAACTAAAAACAATGAAAATAACAACACTACAAAACACTATAAAAACTTTAATTAAAAGCACTGAAAATGAATTGTGGGAACACGATAAAAATAATTCTGGAATGTATGAAGATGAACCAGAAATATCAAGATTGAGGGGGCTTTTAGATGGTTATGAAGAAATTCAAAAATTAGTAATTAAATTAAATAAAAACTAAAAACAATGAATAAAACAAAAGAATTAGTATATAAAATGCTTACAGAATGCACAGGTGTGCATATGTGTGATAGTGGAATGACTGACAGCAGACACTGGCAAAGAAACCAAAAAAAGACAATTCAAGACTTTGAGAATGAGCCAGAAGAACATATATATAAAGAAGGTGATTATATTTACAGAGATTTATCTGTTTTTCATTATTTATCAGAATTAGAATTAGATGACATTTGCAACACCTTTAATAAGATAAACTCAGATTGTAAAGATTGGGACGCAAAAACAAATGATGATGATTATATTTTTGGTGTATCTAAAGAAGCGTGGGAATATTTAAAATACTTACCAGATACTAGATTAGATAATACTGGCGATAGATACAAACACTTAAACATAAAAGCAGATATAAGAGTTAATCGATCATTCAATACATATAATCATGAAAGTGATTTAACACAAACCTTACAAGGTGCTAATCTTACAATAAATAACGAAGATGAATATATATTAATCCAAATTCATAATGGTGCAGATGTAAGGGGAGGTTATACAGATGCGAAGTTGTTTAAATTAAATGAAGATGGAATGATTCATTCTTATTTATTTGAATGGCTAGAGCAGGAAGAATTAGAGCAAAGATATAACGAAAGCAAAGAAGAAACAGAAACCAGAGAAATAGAACGAATAGAAAAAGAATTAGTATAATTAAATACTAAATAACAATATTAAAAAGGTGCTTTAATTAGTGCCTTTTTTTTATGCTTATGCTTTAGTATTAAACTATTATTTAATTGCTTTAAACAGTCTTAAAACAGCTTTAAAAGGTTATTTAAACGTTTGTTTATATACGTTAATTAGTTTTGTTTGTGTTAATCTTAGTTAATTAAAAGTATTGTATTTTAATTTTTTTGTCTTGATTTGTATGCAAACAAAGTAAAAAAAGAAAGATTTACAACCATTTGAACAGTTTAAGTTCAAACTAAAACCAACTTTTTACAATTCTATGCCTGACATAATGACAAAGTATATTAAAATTAAGTTTGTTTTGTATAACTTTTTTTTAATAGGGTTTTACATTCCGTACTTGTCGGAGTCCCCTGCTTTTAGCCACATAAACACACATAACCAAAACCAAAGTTCAATTTTATAACTAGGCTATAATAGTTAGTAATAAATTTTCAAAGTTCTATTTTATAATTAGTATGTTTTGCTCAAGATTATTAGGTGCGATATGAGCAACAATGATCTCTATAGAGTTACAAACGAGAAGAAGAGATTAGTTTACTTCTTAGAGTTTGTTAAGGTAGTGTTTTTTTATTTAATAAACACATGGTTTTTGGAAATAATTTTATATTTAATATTTATATAGAAATAAGGTATTAAAAAATATGTTGTTATTATATCTTTGTACAAAATTAATTTTTAAAAAGAAATATAATGAGTACATACGATACTGACAATACCCTACTCTTTGAGATGTTAGGGAAAGGTGGTGGGACTGAGGTGTTCACAACTACTGCACAAACTTCTAAAGACTTTTATGCAATCTACTTTGTAACAGAAAGTGTTATATCTGCAATCACAGCACCAGAGGTAACCAATGCTTCTGCTCTAGTAACAACTATTCCTGCAGGGATGACACTATTTATGAGGGTAACAGCAATCACTTTGACAAGTGGTCTAGCAATTGGTTATTCAGAACATGATGGAAATATGAATGCTTAATAAAGCATAGTAGATCAACAAACACTTTAGTAACTAAAATATATAACAATGCTATCATTAGGTAATAAACTTACTCTTACTACTCAACCAATATACAAATTTGTAAATAAGTATTCTATTGACTTTGATGGAGTAGATGACTGTATAGTTACTGATGGTGCAGATACTGTACTGCAAAATACTACTTATTCTTTTTGGTGTAAGACTACCGAAACTGCACCTAACGTTGTTTTTGGACACGGAGATTATAGTAAAGGTGCATTTATGTTTAATCAAACTGCCAATAAACCACGACTAAGATTAGGAGATTATAAAGTTTTTTGGGATGGTGTAGAATTAGAAGCAAAGCAAGATGATGGAGAATGGCATCATTGGGTAGTGTATTTAGAACCTAATAAAATGTCAAACTCAAAACTATATGTTGATGGGGTTTTACAAGCAATTGATAGTGTTAATACAGGCGCTATTACAACTTACACAGAATCATTAACTATTGGTGGGGATAAAGAAGTAGGTGGTAATTACTTTGAAGGACAAATAGATGAGTTTGCAGTATTTGACAGAGAACTCACACAAGATGAGATTACTCGTATGTATAATACTTACTACTCTCCAAACAGAATAGCTAATGGTAACTTTAGTCAGATAGGAAACGAAGAAGTAACTAATGGAGATTTTAGTCAAGAAGGTAGTGAGTTAATTCCTGATGGTAATTTTACAAATCAAGCAGCAGTTGATTTTTGGAGCATAGCTGCTACAGGTGGTGTTGAAAGAGCAACAAAATCTCTTGAAGATGGTTTTATGAGATTAACTTATGATTTAGCTAATAGTTCAGCTTTGTTTAGGGTAAGTTTACTAACTTCAGGAAAGTCATATAAAGTTACGTTTAAAGCAAAAGGAACAGCTACTAATAAATTTGGTTCTATTGGAGATAATGCTAATATAATTGATAACCCTCAATTAGCTGTTTCTAACCCAAATTTAACAACTGATTGGCAAGACTACGAGTTTTATGTACCTGTTACAAGTTCTCTTCTTAGAATGTATTTAACAGGTGCTATTTCTATAGGACAAACTTTAGACATTACAAACATATCAGTAAAAGAGGTTGGGCAAGATTGGACTTTTGGTACAGGGTGGTCTATGGGAGATGGTAAAGTATTAAATACAGGTGGTGCTAATTTTTCTGATTTAACACAAAATAATACTAATATCACTATAGGTAAAAATTATGAAATTACTTATACAGTTTCTAATTATGTTAGTGGCTCATTTAAGTTTATAATGAATAATAATTCTGCATCAGGTTTAGAAAGAAATGCCAATGGAACTTATACAGATTATATATCAGCATTAAGTCAAGGTTATTCATTTAGAACACAAGGTAGTGGTTTTGTAGGCAGTGTAGATAATGTATCAGTCAAAGAAGTAGGACAGGGGTGGATATTAAATAATGGTGCAATAGTATCTAATGATAGTTTAAGTTTACCTGCAAGTAGTAGTTTGGTTAGTGCAGTATCAAATGTGGGAACTCAATATGCTAAAACTTTTAAATTAACATATACAATAATTTCTAATGATACAACAGGAGGAAATTTTAGAGTAGGTGGTTTATCAGGTGCATCTATTTTACCTAGTTTACAAAATTTAACTTCTACTGTAGGAACACATAGTATTAGTTTTACTTCTCCATCTAGTAATAAAAGTGTTTTAGATTTTTACCTAACATCAGGTGTCACTTCAGGTACATTAGTTTTAGACAACTTAGTATTACAAGAACTAAAGCACGACGCAACAAACCTTATGCTTAATGCAGGTGCTTATCAGTCAGCTAATCCTTTGATCACTTCTACTAAGAGTATGGAGTTTGATGGTAGTGATGATTACTTACAACTAAGCGAACCTTTTAGCCATACTAACCATACAATATGTGCTTGGATATATAGTGATAATGCAAATACTACTGATGAAATATTTTCTGCTTCTGATTCTGCTTCTGATGGTATTAGATTAATATTAAGAAGTACAGGTAATATTAGATACAGATTAAATGGAGTCAGTAATGATAGTGCAGCAGGTACAATAGAAGCAAACAAATGGTATTATGTAGTAGGAACTTATGATGGTACAACTTCTAAATTATATATAAATGGTGTATTAAGTAATAGTGTAGCTACAAGTCAAACTATTTCTACACCATCTACTAATCCTAAGATAGGGAATCAATCTTGGTCAGATGGAAGTTATTATGAAGGCAAAATAACAGAAGTAGGTGCTTATAACAGAGCATTAACATCATTAGAAGTAGCATCACTATACAATCAAGGTATGCCTACTAATCTACTTGTAAATAGAAACAACTATCAGTCAGGTAACCCTACAGTATTTAATACTAAGCAAGTTGATTTTGATGGTACTGATGATTATTTAAAAGTTACTAATAATTATGGTAGTTTCACAGGTTCAGTTTCAATGTGGTTTAAAAGAGATAACACAGGTAACCCTATGTATTTAATAGATGCAAGAGGAGATAGTGCAGGTGGTACAGGTTATATTATAGTTAATTCAAGTGTTTTTACAGTAAGTTCAGGAACAAGATATGTAGATGGTGTAGCAAAAACAACTATGCCTACAGATGCAAATTGGCATCATATGGTTGTTACAGGAATAATTTTAGATATTGATGAAGATTTAAAAATAGGTTCAAGGTATAATCAAACAGAAGAATTAGAAGGTAATATAAGTCAAGTTGGAATGTTTAACTCTACACTAACTGCTGATGAAGTATCTTCTTTATACAATCACGGATTACCTATTGACTTAACGACAGACCAAGCAGCTTATGAATCTTCATCTAACTTAGTAGGTTATTGGAGAATGGGTAGTGGTACACTAGATACTTATCCATTGATTGCAGACCAAACAAATGCTACACTTGGTTCTAACACTTTAACAGGAAATAATAGCACTTTTGATACAGGTATAGGAAATTGGTATCAATATAACGGAGCAAGTTTAACAC
>Ga0181391_1000519_pt1 | contig 11652 bp, 8 predicted proteins | sample 14SPOviralmetaG_FD_130080 | JGI IMG/M metagenome (GOLD analysis project Ga0181391, IMG submission 130080) | Marine viral communities from the oligotrophic San Pedro Time Series (SPOT) site, San Pedro Channel, CA, USA - 14 SPOT_SRF_2010-08-11 | ecosystem: Environmental > Aquatic > Marine > Strait...
ACTAACACCTTCATCGAACAACACAGTAACAGCAGGAAGTTTTATAAAGGTAGCGTGTGCAGGTGCACCAAGCTCACACGTTGAAGCTTGCATAGTTATCTGTGTGGATGGATCATAATGAAAAGCACTCTCTTACAAGTAGTACAATCTATTCTATCTGATATGGATTCAGAAGATGTCAACACTATCTCTGATACAGTAGAAGCCCAACAGGTAGCCTCAGTAGTAGAAGACACATACTTCAACATAATTGCTGCTAGAAGCATACCAGAGCATAACAAATTAATACCTTTGGTTTCTCTAGCAAACAACGCAAAGCCTACACACTTTACTTACCCAGCAAGAACAAAACAACTAATGAGAGTTGACTACAACATAGGTACTGCTTCTGTTCCTGACTATAGAGAAATAGTTTATGTAGAACCTTTAGTGTTTATAGACAGAATGGACGAGACAGCTAAGAAAGTTACAACGGTAGATCAATCAGTAGAATTGTTTGTAGGCAATGACAAAGACCCATCTTATTATACTTCTTTTAACGACAACCATATTATTATGGATGCCTACGATGCTTCAGTAGAAGCTAACCTAGCATCTAATAAAACAAGAGCGTTCTGTGCTATATATCCAACCTTTAGTCAGACAGATAGTTTTGCTATAGATTTGGATCAGACACTAATGCCTTTTCTTTTGGCAGAAGCTAAATCAACTTGTATGAGTTTATTCAAAGGTGGTCCTGACCCAAAGGTTGATCAGGCTGCACGTAGGTTAAAGTCCTATGTACAAAACGATCAATACAAAACTAGACTAGCTTCAAGAAACCAATACGGAAGAACTTAATGATTGAAATAGATGTTGACACAGTGAACCAACATTGTGTAGTAAAGTCTGATAAGATGTTGTCAGAGATTTATGTCAGTAAAGAAGATAGTGGTTACAGTTTTTTTAGAGTAAAGTTTGAGAAGGGTTCAGTACCAAGTGAACTATCTGGTAGATACTCTAGCCTACAAAAAGGTAAGGAAGCTGTAGAAGATTATTTAAGAAACAAAGTAAAAACTAAAACTGTTCAGCGTAACGAGTACGCAGACCAACGTGAGAAAGAACGCAATGGCTCAAAGTCTAAGTCAGAAAGCAACTAACAACTTTGTCAAGGGTCTTGTAACTGAGGCTGCTGAACTTACATTTCCTGATGGTGCTTCTGTTGATGAACTAAACTGTGACCTACGTAGGGATGGTACTAGACGTAGACGGTTAGGTGTAGAGTATGAAACAGGTAATGTTCTATCTTCTTATACCCTTAGTGATGCAGAGCAAACAGCTACAGGTTCTTGGGTAAACGTAGGTGGTAATTCTGACCTAGAGTTCTTGGTTCTTCAAAAAGGTGCTAGGCTTTACTTTTATAATAAAGGAGCCTTACCTTACTCAGATCAGGTAGAGTCTAACTCAGTTAATTTAGCATCATACGAACAATCTGGTTCTAACGGAGCAGATACAGTTAAGTGTCAGTTTACTTCTATAAAAGGTAATTTAGTAGTATCATCACCTGAGATAAATACTATAGCTATTCAGTATAGCTCAGGAACTTTTACAGTTACTCAAGTTTCTTTTGAAATTAGAGACTTTGAGTATCAAGGAAATACAAGCTCATACTCTGATAATGATAGTTCACCTTCTCAAAACAGAAAGTATGATGCACAAAACGCAGGTTGGAACACAGGCAACGGTGCTCCTACAGATTTAACTAAAAGACTTACTCATCCTTGGTATGCAGGTAAAGACTCAGATGGAAACTATGATAGTGCAGAATGGGAAAAGATTTATGGTGGTACTACACTAACAGGTAACGGTCATTATAAACTAGACTTCTTTACTAAAAACAGAGCTTCTGTTTCAGGACTCAGTGGTCTAACTAAACCTACAGACACAGAAGCTTCAAGGTTTAGATGCGCTGAGTCTTTTTCTGGTAGGGTATTCTATGCAGGTATTGACAGTGCTGAAAATGCTGGTACAATATTGTTTTCTAAAGTTGTTGAAACAGTAGATGACTTAGGTGTATGCCACCAACAGAATGACCCTACAGCAGAATACCTGTCAGACTTGTATGCTACAGATGGTGGCGAGTTAAGAATACCTGACGCTGTTAAGATACAAAGATTGTATGCTTACCAAAACTCTCTCTTTGTGTTTGCTGAGAATGGCGTATGGCAAATCTCTGGTGTTGACGGTGTGTTTAGAGCAACAGAGTTTTCTGTCAACAGGGTTACTAGGGTTGGTATGTTACAGCCCCAAACATTCGTAGAAGCTGAGGGTGTTCCTTTCTGGTGGTCAAGGTTTGGTATACACACATTGACTACAGACCCTGTGTCAGGCCAAGGTACTGAGCAGAACTTAACTATACCTACAGTTCAAACCTTTTGGGATGCTATTGACGCAGACGCTAAACTAAAAGTAACTGCAGTTTATGACGCTATCAACAAAAGAATATACTGGGGCTATCCTAACAAAGATGAAACAGTAGCTTCTAAACTTAATAACTTCTTAATTCTTGACGTACCTCTCCAAGCTTTTTATCCTTGGAAAATATCAGATCAAACATCCAACACAGATTGTGTGGTTGGTCTAGCCTTTTACTCAGGGTATGGTGCTAGTGAGGTTGCGTTAGACGTTACATCAAACAACGGTGCAGATGATGTTGTTACTTCAAACGGTAATGACGTTGTGTCTACACAAATATCTAATACAAACACAGGTGACGCTGCTATCGTTCTTATATGTAGAGAAGGTTCAAACAACAAGATAACCTTTGGTGCATTTACAGCTATTGATTTTTTAGATTGGACTAACACAAACTACTCATCTTTTGCTGAGACAGGTTATGATTTTGTGGGTGACTTGGTAACTAAAAAGAACGCACCTTACATTGTCACATACTGTAGAGTGACAGAGACAGGATTTACAGGTAATGAAAATGATGGTTACGAAGCTATAAGACCGTCAGGATTAAAAGTTTCTGCTGCTTGGGATTTTGCTGAAGACTTTGGAACGTCACAACAGGTATACAGATTGAAGTACCCTGTGTTTCCTAACAACAGTAACCTTAGTGACTTTAATTATCCAGATGATGTGATAACTTCAAGAGTAAAAATACGTGGACACGGACGATCCATGAGAATAAAATACGAAAGTGAACAGGGTAAAGACTTCTTGCTCCTAGGTTGGGGCATGGTACAAGGAAGGAACCCTCGTTACTAATGACTGAATACATAATTAGGGATGCTACCCAAGAGGATGTCTTGGATATTGTCCTAGCAGTAAAACAATTCTGTAAAGAAATACCTCATCCAGCTTGGTCTAAGATAAACACAAATAAGATTAACGAATTAGTTACTACTCTGATAAACCATGAGATAGGTTTTGTAAAACTAATAGACCACAACGGTGAGATAGTAGGTGCTCTTATAGCAATGGTTAGTGAGATACCTATTAATGACTTTAAGTTTGCCCAAGAGTTAATGTTCTGGATAGACCCTGAACACAGAAATGGGAAGACTTCAATGAAACTAATAAACGAGTACACACTTTGGTCTGAACAAGTTGGATGTAACTTTGCTAGACTATCTGAGTTAGACAATATTCTAAGCAGTAAAGCTAGTGTACTATTTAAACGTAAAGGCTACAAGCCTATAGAAACAGCTTACATAAAGGAAATATAATATGGCAATTTTTACAGCATTAGCAGTAACAGGTGCTCTAAGTACCGTAGCTGCAGTTGGTTTAGGTGTGGCTACATACGGAACTGCCTATGGTGTCTCTCAAACAAAAAAATCTGTTAAGTTAGGACAACAAGCTGTTGCGGTACAGACTGAAGCTGCCGCTACACAAAGAAAACAAGAAGTAGCTAGAGAAACGAAGTCTAGAAGAGCTTCTATTAGGTCTTTTTTAAGGCAAAGAAAAAGGATAGAAGCTGCTGGTGCGGTAGGCGCAGGTAGGGCTGTGTCAGCAAGAGGTGGTGCTCTAGGAAGTTTGTCCTCTCAACTAGGAACTAACCTAGGTTTTAGCTCAATGATGTCAGGTCTTAGCACACAGTATTCCAGTCTTACTCAACAAGCTAGTATGTTAAGAGGTCAATCAGATTATTATGGTGCTCTGGGTGGGTTAGGTTTTCAAGTAGCTGGTATGGGTTCTTTCAGTGGTTTAGGTGAAATAAAACCAAAAGATGATAGACCTGCAGGTGGTGGCGGTAAATAATGGTATCCCTTTTATCTCTAGATCAAAAGGTTTTCAACGAAGAAGTCTTTAATAAAAAACTTTTAGACTTTTCTGAACAAGAAGAAAAACCTTTTAATCGCAAAAGCATTGTCGAAAGACAAAAGGCTCAGGAAATAGCTATAACAACTAATATTCCTGTAGACCAGATAGAGGCTGAACGTGCTACAGGTGACAATAGCTCAGAGTCTGCAGCAAAAGTAGAAGGTCTTAATGTAGACTACGCATTGACTATAGATCAAGGCTATAGAGATGGTATGACTTCTGAACAGTTGGCTTCGATCATTGAGCAGAGAACAGAAAAAGGCGAGAATATGACTATGCCTGAGTACCTGCTCCTACAAAACCTTATGCTGTCTGACAACGATGTCAATCCTTACGCAACTAGAACTCTAACTAACATGAACATCTGGAATAATCTAATCCAGAAAGAACTAGAAGCTAACGATCAGACAGGCTTTAGTAAAGTAATGACGTTTCTTGACGTAAATGTTTTACGTGAGATAACTATAGGTGCTTTTGAAAACGTAACCTTCAGGTCTAATCGTGAAGGTAAGGAAATAAGAAAAGCTTTTAACGACTTAACAACAGATGAGTTTACTAGGTGGGCTGCTGAATACATTGAAGAAAGGAAGAATGAAGGTTTCTTCCGTACAGACAACATCTGGAACCTTTACAAGGCTGCTAACGATGCGACTTACTTAGGTGATGATCCTATGGCAGGAGCTATGGCACTCTTTGGTGTCCTTGATATAGCTACACTAGGGTCTTCTAAGATAATTACTGCTCCTATCAAGGGTGCAACTAGTAGTATGATTACTACAGCAAAGGAGCGAGGACTTAAAGCTGTAAGTTTAACCAAGTCGAGATCACCAGTTGACACTGTGGCTGTCATGGGTGACGAGGTTCAAGCTGCTAATGTCGTAAATAAACTAGTGGATGACGCTGGTGTACAAACAGATCAGGTCAATGCAGGTAGAAGTTTATCCCAAGACTTAGACCCTGTTCCAAGCCCAACAGAAAGACCTAGTTTAGTAGTTACAAGACAAGCTGGTCTTAAAAACTTCATCATTGAATCACTAGAAACAATGAATAGAAAAGGTAGCTTTGGTGAGTTACTTCCTAAGTCTATAGTAGATGAGTTAGCTTCTACTACAGCAAGAAGAATTGCTGATAAAACCAATGACACACGTTTAAGTAGCTTTGTAAAAGTATCTGAAGGTTCTGATGATTATAAAGTAGTTGTCAGACTAGGTAAAGACGGCAGTGGTGCAGCGTTTAGACGTAAGATGGACGCTGAAGCTATAGCTGCTAATGACCCTAGCCTAAAGGTTGTCAAAAAAGAACAAGGAAGAGGCTGGTTTATAGAAGCAGAACAAAGACTAGACATTACAGAACAGGCTCCTATCGCAGAGATAGTACAGAAAAGTGATTTTATCAGGGATACTATAAACAAAACTGTAGGAGCATCAACTGTAAGACTAGGAGATAAGCTAGGGGCTAAGTTTTTACAGGCTGAAGCAGGTCAGGCTCTAATAGGTAAGTTAGTAAAGCCTTACGCAAAGCTAATAAACTCTGTAAAAGGAAAAGAAAGAGAAAACCTTGGGGATTTTATGACCCAACTACGTGACGGTAGGTACTCTCACCTTAGAACTGCACCTACAAAAGAAGCCTTTGAGTCTGAGTACAGACTTAACTACGGCTCTAGGCCAGAGCAAAGGACTATTGATGCGTATGAAGCTCTAATTGACATCAATGATGCGTCTTGGCACATCAAGTCTTCTGAAAGATTGAAACGTGCTGTAACTGCTGGTGGTGTATTTGCTGAATTTACTGATGACTTTGGAACAGTAGCCTACAGAGTAAACAATAAGGCAGCTATAGACGATGAGTTTATCTTTGACCTAGCCTCACAAAAGATTATAAAGAGAGACAAACTAAAAGAAGATGCTATTGTCTTTAAAACATCAGATCCTTATGCTGGTCACATATATTTCACCAACGTAAAATCTACACGGCCTCTAGAGCGTATAGACATTATGCCTTACAACATAGGTGGCCCTAGAACAAACAGTGAGTTTAGATGGTTCTTAGGTACAGTTAAAGAAGAAAGGCTTTACTCAGGTAAACTATCTTCTCTAGGTTTTAAAACTTTCTTAGGTTCTTTCGGTAAAGACCAGATAGTGTTAGCTAGAAATCAACTAAATGTTATCTCAAGAAAAATAAATGAGCTTATGAAAGCTAACAACGTCACTGAGCTACAACAGCTTACACTAACTAAGGTTGAGTACGATGAGCTAGGTGACGTAATTAGAGCTAACAACTCTTGGAACAAACACATCACTGACTTAGAAGATATTCAAGAGTTAGGTAGAAAGTACAGATTTAACTTTAACGAAGAGTTTGTCTTTAAAGCTAGAGATGAAAAAATATCTACTGTTAATGAAGCAGGTGGAGACTTAACTCGCCTAGGTATTACCTTTGGTGAAGACGTAGGCACTATGTTAAACAGCCAGAAAATGCGTAGAGGTGACACACCTTTGATGGAGTTTGGTGGTAAGCTTGCTGTAAACGACAGTCCTATAGTAGCTATGGCGGATCAGTTTGGAACTGAGGCTTTTGGTTACGCTAATCGTGCAGCTACACAAAATGCTATAGAAGGCTGGAATAAACTAGCTGCTAGAAACGAAGCTCTAATAACTAACTGGGATGATCTAAAGAACTTAGACCCTATGGTTAGGTTTATGAGGGCTGAAGTAACTAAGACAGGTAAGTTCAACGATGTAGCAGCGCAGCTAAGAGAGCAGCAAGCTATAATTAAACGTAGGTTAAACCAACCAACGCCTCTAAGTACGTCTTGGGAAACCTTTACAACTGCAGCAACAGAGGCTGTCTTCGGTCTAACAAACCGTAAGATAGACTTTTCTAAGATTGGTGTAACTTCTGACCCTTCATCTCAGCTACTAAAGGTAGGCTTCTACTCTAAGTTTGGCTTCTTCAATCCTGATCAGTTCTTTTTACAAGGGTTACACGCAACGACTATAGCTGCTGTATCTCCTAGAGCAGGTACTAAGGCTATGGGTATGTCTGTACCTATGATGATTATAGCTCAATTACCTGATAGTGCTACAAGAGCTACTGCTATCAAAAGATTTGCTAGAATGTCAGGTATGACAGAGGATGAGTTAAGAACTCTTGTTCAGTACATAGATGAGAGTGGACGTAACGTCATTGACAATCAGGTCATAGAACTACAAGCTCCACAAAAGTTTGGTGTTGCAAGCAGTCTAAGCCAGAAAGCTCAAGGATACGTTGGTGATTTCTTAGACAAGTCCACATTCTTCTTCAGAGAAGGTGAGAGATACGGACGTTTAACTGGTATTATTACAGCATTTCTAGAACACAGAGCTAAAAGACCAGACATTGACCCCTTGTCACCAGATGGTAAAGCTTGGATAACCAACAGAGAGCAAAGTCTAACATTTAGAATGACTTCAGCTTCTAGAAGTTTTGCTCAAAGTGGACCTATGAGAGTTCCTACACAATGGTTAACCTTTACTCTTAGAGCTATGGAAAACATAGTAGTAGGTAGAGAGTTTACTAAATGGGAAAGAGTTAGAATGGGTCTTATCCTTGGACCTGCTTGGGGTTTAACAGGAATAGGCATGGGTAAATCGACAGGGTACGTAGTAGAAAAACTAGGTTATAATCCATCAGAACCTTTAGCTCTAGAAAGGTTTAATCAATTAAAGTACGGTTTTTTTGATCAGTTACTTGGTTGGTCTTTTGGTACTGAGACTGCTTATGCTGAACGTGCAGCACCTCTTGGTCAGGTAAAAGATACACTAAGGAAACTAAAGCAAGAACCTTTAATGACTACTCTTCTTGGTCCTTCAGGTGAAATCTTTGGTGACATGAAGAGTGCTGTAACAAATGCTATTATGTCAATGATAGGTGGTAGACCTGAATCAGTAAGAGAAGATTTAACATCTCTTGTACGTAACCTCTCAACTGTTGACAAGTATGTAAAAATAAAAGAACTGATAGATACAGGCAACTACAAAGGTAGAACAAGAAAACAAGTAGTAAGTGGATTAGATAAAGGTGACGCAGCAGCAGTTCTGTTTGGAGCTACTCCTGCACCAGTGCAAAACTACTACGACTATCAAGAAATGGTTTTTGAAGAGACTGCTGCAGTTAAAAAACTTACCTCAAGGCTTGAACAAAAGGCTCGTTTAGCTACTGACCTGTTGACAAACGGTGATGAGCGTGATATACTTAGAGGGGATAGACTGTGGAAAGAAATATCTGAAGAATTATGGTCTTCTAATTTGTCTTACCAACTAAAGACTTCTATACAAGATAGACTTGTTAATGTAAATGCAATTCAAAATTGGTTTAAAAATGCTCAAAGGTTGGATTTAGGTCCAGATGCAGCACTTTTAGGCCAACAACTATACTAAGGATTTATAATGGCTGACACATACGATGTAGATATAGGCGATGCTGGTGCAGACTACGCAAGAGGTGTAGCTTACCCTAGCACCTCAGAACTAAGTGTCGCTGCTCAAGGTATAAACTCTGTAAGTAAGGGTCTTTTTAGCGTACTAGGAAGTATGCAATCATCAAGCAAAGCGACTGACACTTCTGTAAACAGAGAATTGTACAAGGGTTTTGTTTCAGACATACAGTTACTAAGAGGACAGACAGGCTTAGGTCTTAGGTCTGGTGTAACTGCTGCTGTATCTAAGTGGTCTGCCCAAGGTTTAAAAGTAAACGAAGACGTTTCGAAGTATGTCAGAACTACAACTGGTATTGATTTAGATTACTTAAACGCAAACCCTGAACAAGAGATGCTAAATAAAGTAGCAGCACAATTATCTGAAAATCCTGCTTACCCTCTTCTAGCCAAAGATAATTTAATTGCTAGTGGCAACGAAAACCCATCTGAACAACAAGTACTAATTGAAGCTTCAAGGATGATTGCTGAACAAGAAGCTGCAGCCTTGCTCATATCTAATGCAAGTACTTTATCTTCTGCTGAGTACACTAAACAAGAACCATTTTGGATAAACACTCTTGACAGAACAAGAGAGCTTGGTGTAAAAGCTTTAGCTATAGAACTAGCTGGAGGTAACGCAAGTGCTGAAACTATAGAAAGGTTTAGAGCAAATGTTTTCTTGCTTGAACAAAACTATATACAGCCTAGAGGGGTTTCAGATGAAGAGTTTCAAGGTGTAAGAAGAAGAATTGATGGTCTAAAAGAAATGGTAGACTTTATTAGTGGATACGATACAAGAGTTCTAGAAAAGCTTAGAATTGATACACTAAACAATGTTGACTTAGCTATAATAAACCAAATGAAAGCTGCAGACCTTGACCCTACTTTTCAAAGAGCTATCTTAGGAAACTTAGAGCACCTTAGTGAATTTTTGTTAGGTAAAAAACATAGTGAAGTTTTACAATTTTTTCAAAATATTCCTGTAGACAATATAAACTACGAAAACATTGAGATACCTCTTGAAGGAATAGACAAGCTTACAGAAATAACTGACGATCCAAATGCTGATGTAAGTCAAAAAGCTTTAAACACAGAGCAAGAACTGTACTCAGAAGTAGAAATAGAAAAGGCAACAGACTTAAACAACAGAACTAGAGGTTCAAAGTCAGTACAGTCCTTGATAGATTACTCTCTAACATTTGAGGTTCTTGGTTTAGAACCAAAAGCTTTAGAACAAGACGAGAACGCTAGAAAACTATTCTTAAAAGGTGTAGGTAGAACCTCACTGCTAATGTCTAAGTCATCTGATTTTATAGACAGTCAAATGTTTAATCCTAAAACTGGTCTTTTTAGTAATAAGACTTTTGACTTGCTAGAAAAAATAAAGATATACGATCCTTCAGGTTACGAACTAGCTGTAGCTCAGTTAAAGAACGTACTACAAAAGCAATCTCAAGTATTCCAAACGCAAACATCAGGTGAACTTCAGTCATCATTCTTTAACATGACTGCACTAGGAGAAGTTGAGTACGATTTAGAGCGTAGACTAGATACTGGTCAGATAAGAATGGATAAAAGAATCTTACCTTTAATTAACAACTACGCAACTATACACTACAATGGTAACGTAACGGAGATGATAGCTGATAGCGGTAAAAGACTGTCAACTTTTGAAAGAAGCCAGTTAGATACTCTAGGTTTTAAAGTACGTAACGCTTATCAAGACTACAGAGAAATTGAAACAACTTCTAAGATGTACAAACAGTACGTCAAGAACATGGAAAGACTTGGTATGGATACAACCATGATAGAACAAACTCTAATCAAAGGTGTAGACGTTAAGGACTCTGGCTCTTTCGGAAGTTTACAGAACCCATACCCAATCCAATGGTCAAACGAAACGGACACAGATGAGATACTCTTTATGTCTCTAGATAAAGGTGAGCATTACCTTGACATCAACGGTGATGTAAGGGTTAAAAAATAGTGGAAAATATTTCTGTAAGAGGTGGAACTTTAATAGACACACAACGTAAACAAGTTGTCGAGACTATTGCTAAAACTCTTAATAAAAGTAATCCTTCTGTCAAGGGTGGTGCTCTTGTTATGAAAAGAATAGGGGAGGCAGTTGATGTTATACAAGGCGGTATACAAGCTATGGAGCAGCCACAACCAGCGTCACCTAATCCAGATAGACCATTCTATCAATCTACAGTACCTATGGAGAAAAGAGTTGTTGAACCTAAACAAGAAACTACTATTGCTGAGCCTAGTACTGACACTGCTGTTGAGGTGCGGCCTACCGATGGGAAAGTAGATCCTTGGAAAGAAACTCTGTTTAATTTTTTGAAAGAGGAAGAAGAGTTTAGAGGTGAATCTTATAGGGCTACAAAAGGTGAAGAGTTCCTAACTATAGGTTTTGGTCATTACGGTTCAGATGTTAAAGAAGGTCAAACAATAACTGAAGAACAAGCTATAACACAGTTGAGACAAGATATAAATGAAAGAATACCTGAAATAGAAAGAGCCATACCTTCTTTTAATACATTTTCTGATAACTTAAAAGTTCAAATAGCTCAGAGTTGGTTTAGAGGTGGTATAGCAGGAAGTCCTGATACAATAAAGTTAATTAATGAAGGTAAATTTAAAGAAGCTTCTGTAGAATTTTTAAACAATGATGAATATAAAAATGCAAAAGAAAGACAGCGTTCAGGTATTATAGATAGAATGGATTTAGTAGCTGATTCTTTATCCAAGGAGACACAATGAGACTAGCACTAGCACTAACACTCGTACTATTTCTAGGTGGCTGTCTGTCACCTCTAGCACTAATGGGAAGCCTTGGTGGTGGAGGTAAGGGTGATGGCACTAACGTAAATGCCAAC
>Ga0181391_1000537_pt1 | contig 11514 bp, 14 predicted proteins | sample 14SPOviralmetaG_FD_130080 | JGI IMG/M metagenome (GOLD analysis project Ga0181391, IMG submission 130080) | Marine viral communities from the oligotrophic San Pedro Time Series (SPOT) site, San Pedro Channel, CA, USA - 14 SPOT_SRF_2010-08-11 | ecosystem: Environmental > Aquatic > Marine > Strait...
ATTAATATATCCGTTTTTTTTCAGACCTTCTGCGCGTCGGTTCGGCGGTCCATACGGATCTACTGCTATTACAAAGTCAGTTTGGCATTCGGATTGGACCTTACGTCGACCTCCACATCGCACCGGGGGAGTAACAACTCTAAGGTTTCCCAAATCAACTGTAGAGTTGATACACGGTGTACAATGTAAGGTCGACACTGTACGAGCTGTGAACGTAACGTCGTATTGTAAGGTCGATTTCTATTTATGACCGACTCTAGAGTAGATCGTAAAAACAACCTTACATTGTAATTTTCAACCTTACATTGAAAAAACAATCAACTGTAACGTTGATTTTAGATCTACCTTACGTTGTTAAAATAATCAACGTTAGAAAATAGCATTAAATCATTATTACACGAGTTTCAAAATCAACTTTACAATGTTAATATAATCAACCTTACAAAATGTATTTAATCAACGTTAGGAAGTTAATATAATCAATGTTACAAAATTTAGTAAATTAACTTTACAAGGTTCCTAGAATCAACCTTAAAAAATTTAGTCAATTAACTTTAGGATGTTACTAGAATCAACCTTACAAAATGTATTGAATAAACTGTAGGAAGTTACTAGAATTAACGTTACAAAATGTACTAAATCAACTTTAGAAAGTTACATGAATCAATCTTACAAAATTTATTGAATCAACTTTAGAGAATCAACCTAACAAACTGAGAAGACCTATTGAAAATTAGTGTAGCAGCATGCATTGTCTAGATCGCCTCATGTTCACCAACCCTAACCCTAACATCATCCTCACGAAATCGCATAGAAATTTTGTTTTTCGCTGTCCCACATCATCATTGGTGCATCGCCATCCTCATCTTTATCCGTGTTTTTTGATCTTTTGAGTGGAGGTTCTTCTAGGGTAAAGTCATGTTGTTTTTGGTTATTATCCCACCGCACTGGGTTTGGAAGTACTCCCGAGAAATTCGCAGGGTCACCATTAGACAATGGTAAATGTCTTACATTGAAAGTTCTTGCCCAGCCTTGTCGATCTGTGTAGTCGACGAGTCGGAAACAATCCCATTGGTTATAGTTCGGATACTTCTGCACGTGACGCATCAATGCGATATAGGCTTCCCGTTTGCGCCAATTCCGACAAGGGTTTGACCAATCTGCACGCGATTTCAGGGCACCTGCGTGCAAGCACATGAGTGAAATTTATAATGTGTACAAGCAAGCAATGCACGGTAAACAAAAATTTGCTCGTTCAACGCCTTCAATCAAACTTACAATTGATTAAATAGTCACAACGTACCAGTTCCCATGGCGTGCAAGTCGTTTCCGAAACTACGCAAGCCTTTCTCAATTTCGACGAGATAGTCTAGTGGGGCTTCACCCTCTCCATTATCCTTGAAATAATTGCACCACGATGCGTTTTCCGGCTTGGAGTATTTTTCCAAAAAACTTTCGAAATGTTCTTGCACGTATTTTCCAAATCGATGGCGACCAGAGATGATTTTTTTGTGCAGGTACCGAATAATCGATGAGGACTTGTTGGTGGTTGATATCCACGTACCGTAAAAAAGGTACAGGAGTACCTGTCGGGTCATTTCGCATGTCTCCGTCAATCCTTCTGCGACACAGTAGTGCACGTGGAAGGTGTAAATGACTTGGGCAAAATTGTTCCAGTCATGTCTGCGTCCGGGCATGTTCTTTGCTTTAATCTGTACAACACACAAACAAGGAATAGTAATCGTTTATACGTAGCATTGCTTGATACCAGCATAGCATATATTGAATAATGTATGCCACAACAGCTGATTGATAGCTACTAATCGATGCTACATGGCCATCACTCTACAGGACGTGCGTTCCTAAGTGCATTGCTACTTGCTGACCTTCACTGGGTAAAGACACGCATTCTTGCATCCCAAAACTGCAGCTTGGAATGAGCTGGCGCGCAAAAAGGGCAAGTCTTTTTGGTGGGTTGTCGCTCGAGGTTTAAACCTGCGAGCCGGGTTGAGATGGTAAAGTTTGGATGTCATCGGGATTTCCTCCCTATCTTTCATTTTGGGAAATCCATCTCGGTTACCAGACTTGAGACAGGACTTAACGTATGTTTCCATCAAGGCCTGGAATTCCACACAGTCGACGTATGAAAACCTTCCCGTTTTGCTGACTGCCTTGATCCATTGTTCAGATCCACGCGTCATACCGCTAATTGCGATGGGCATCTTAAACACTTGTTGCAGCACAGGCATCACCGCCTCCGCGCCAAGGCGAATGTTCCCTGCATGTTTAACAGTAAGTAAAAACCCATGCGAGAATCGTGAAAAATATGGTGGTAAAAATTACTATTTAATGTGTCCTACAATACTTGACTGGGCTGCCTAATACCTAGCTGCCTAATAGTGTTACAGCCAATTGAGTAGTAAGGTAGTAAGCAAACAAAGCAACAACGTTAAATTGTACCGGAGTGAGGTTTATCGATGGGCGGCTGTATTTGGTCGTATACGGCCGCCACCGCGGCTTGTGCAATGTTTTCCTTGTTCATGTGTAAGGCATCCTTCGGGTTCTTGTCCTGACCCCACAAGTAGGCATAAGCCTTGCAAACTCTTTGCACGAAACAATAGTACTTTCCGTCGTGGTAGTCGCCGAACTGTTGTAGGCTCCTTCCGTTCTTGACGAGGTTTGAAAAGGCAGTCGACAGTCTTCCTTCTTGATCTGGTTCCAGCGCTTTGTGATGTCTCGGACACCTTGACCATCTCAATGTCGGATCCGCGTCATCCGACCCGTCATCCGACTCGCCATCCGACCCGTCGTCCAACTCGTTATCCGACTCGTCATCCAACTTTCCATACTCGGAAGTACTACCAGATAATTGTTGTTGCGTTGATTGTCTTGTTGGTTGGTGTCGCGTTTTTTGTTTTGTTGGTTGGTGTCGCGTTTTTTGTCTACTTGGTTTTAGTCGCGTTTTTTTTGGTGACGATGCCTCCAATCCGAGCGCCTTCATTTTCGCCTTGTTTGCCTTTATATTCCATTGTACTGCTTGATGGTAAAAACCTGTCCCCTGTAGGCGTTCCCAATACATTGTCGGGTCAAAATCAATCAATTTCAAAATGCATGAATAAAGTGTCAAACTTGCTACCACGGACGGCAGGTCAACAACAATCAATTAATCATAAGCAAGCAATAGAGCCAAGGGTAACTCATCAAAATTGAACGTAACAGCCAGCTAAACGCTGTTTGCATACAATAATGTAAGGTTAAGCAATAGCAATGAGTCGTTATAATTATACTTAACACTGATCTAGCACGCGCTACAAGCAATATTACATACAGAAAGAGGGTCAAAGCACTCTGCATGTGTTTTTTTCTGGGTCAACTCGGTAGCCATCGCGCGGTATGCCCTCGACTTTGCTTCCCAATATGTGCTGTCGCCAAAAGACGAAGAAGGCGCAGCTGAAGGTGGCTCGTCAATTTTGCCAGTCTTGTCCTGATCCTTACCAGAGTCAGTCATTTCATTTTCCTGAGTAGCAGCTGAAGGTGGCTCGTCAATTTTGCCAGTCTTGTCCTGATCCTTACCAGAGTCAGTCATTTCATTTTCCTGAGTATCACTGCTAGCAGGCTTATCCTTTGGCTGAGTGGTAGTAGGTATGTCCTTTCCTGGATCTTTATCTTGGGTATCCGGAGTTGTCTCCTCTTCGGCATCTCCTGGATCCTTATCTTTTGGATCCTTATCTCCAGCAACCTCCTTTGCTAGATTGTTCTGCATTTTTGGATCCTTATCTCCAGCAACCTCCTTTGCCAGATTGTTCTGCGTTTTCGGATCCGTTTTTTTCCTTGTGCTTTTGTTGGCATGTCTTTTCTGACTATTGCATTTCCTTCTACGACGGGTACGCATTATCTGAACGCAAAGTTTTGGACAAGAAGATATTAGGATACACAAACATCAAAAAATGTTATTACAGATCGCAACATGCTGAAAGCGTGAAACCACTCAATACACGAGCAAGGTTGTTTCGCTGAAAAGAAAAAACACCAAAGGAACAAGGATGTTTGGATGAACAGCTCAAACACCCACCAAAAATATGGCTTCACAAATGATATTTTGTTGAAAAGCCAAAACACCAAAGGAAGAAAGCGTGACCAGCCACTCGCTCAATGAGCAAGGATGTCTTGCTGAAAAGCAAAAACAACCCACCAAATTAGAAAACTGTGAACAAGCAAGCAATAAACAAGCAGATGTTTGCTGAAAAGCAAACCACCAAAGGAACAAAAAAAGGAAGTTTGAACCAACACCAAAGGAACAAGGATATTTGGCCGAAAAAACCAAACACCCACCAAAAATATGCACAAATGATGTTTTTACACCCACCAAAAATATGCACAAATGATGTTTTTGCTGAAATCAAAGCACCAAAGGAACAAAAAAAGAAGTTTGAACCAACACCTAAGGACAAGAATGCTTGGCTGACAAAACCAAACACCCACCAAAAATATGCACAAATGATGTTTTTGCTGATGAGCAAAACACCAAAGTAAAATATAAAATACAAGCAAGGATGTCAGGATGAGAAGCCACGCAAAACACCAAAGTATTAAAGCCACCTCAGCCAAGCAAGTGCAAAGAAAGCAAGGCAACGGCTGTAGAGTTGATTTGTCCAACGGCCGCAACTTTGTAGCTAGCTAGCCACGACCCGGGGGTGGTTGGCTAGCTACAAAATTTGACTTTTTGACCTGGTGTGGGTTGGTGGTTTTAGGCCTTGCCTTGCTTTCGGCTTTACAAATTTTTTCTTTGGTGTTTTTCTTTCAGCAAAATATCATTTGTGCATCATATTTTTGGAAGGTGTTTTGCTTATCAGCAAAATATCATTCGTGCATATTTTTGGTGGGTGTTTGGTTTTTTAGCCAAGCATTCGTGTTGGTTCTGGGTGTCGTGGCTTCTCAGCCTGACATCCTTGCCTGTATGTTATATTTTACTTTGGTGTTTTGCTTATCAGCAAAATATCATTCGTGCATATTTTTGGTGGGTGTTTGGTTTTTCAGCCAAGCATTCTTGTCCTTTGGTGCGTCCTTGCTCATTCAGTGGTTTCATGCTTTCAGCGTGTTGCTGCTTGCTTGTTTTCATGTTGGAATGTTTTTCAGGTGAAGCATGGCTAAGCAGCAACAACCATCTCCGTCGCCTCTTCAGCAACGTCCTCCACCTCCTCCTCCTCCACTACTTTCTCAGCAACGTCCTCCTCCTCCTCCTCCTCCACTACTTTCTCAGCAACGTCCTCCACCTCCTCCTCCTCCACTACTTTCTCAGCAACTGCCACCTCGTCCTCAGTTCCCTCAAACGGTGCATCCACCTTGCCTCAAACAATCAATCCTCGCATCCACTCAAGTACATACACGCACATACCTGTTGTAGCAGTTTTTTTCCCCCCTAGCAAAATAGATGGTCTCGAATTGAATAATGCAATTATCAAATATGGCAAGAAGAGCAGTGCACACATTGCTATTGATTTTCCTCGTATATTATCTTACTGTTTATGGGCATCACATAGGTTTTGATCCCCTATGCATCGCAATTTGGTGCTCCTTCCGACCAATGGGGATATGCTTTTCATTCGCAGCAGCAGCAGCAACCACGATGTGGTGCTTATTCTTCCAAACCGCAACATCGTCAGCGACCGCAATCTGGTAATTTCAGACCAACATCTCATTGGGTGAACAACTCGCACGCATTGGAACACGGGACCACTCTTGCGAGCACAGCAGCGAAAAATAAGAGAAAACACCGACAAATAAACAGTCAACGTCCAATGGGGAAAAGCAAACGTAAGAAAAAAAAAAGAAAGAAAGCACAAAAAGCGCCAGAAGAATGCGAACTTCACAAGAAATATGCAGCCAGACGTGTACTCCAAAACTTGGCAACAAAAGAATGGTTCCCCGTGAAAGCAATGCATGATTACCCCACGAAAGCTTTAATGGACACGTGGAAGGTATTGCTTGCTCCAAAAGTAAATTCACACGTAAGCGTATACGCACACAACATGAACTCATGCCACGTATTTTGGAATGCAGAAAATGCAAAAGGGATTTTTTTCTTTTAAAGCAGGGGATATTCTTGCTTGCTCTGTGCGAGGCATCCAACACCGACACCGAAAGATTCAAGGTGGTTTTTACGGTGAAGATTGGGATGTTTGGCGGATGGTAAATGGACACAGAGACAAAAGAGTAGGGATGAAGATAAAAGGGACTCATTTTCAAATGTGAGTATTCATTTTGCTTTATCGCTGTAGGGTTTGCTAATTTATGCCCGTGTAACAGTGTGTGCGACAAGTGCACAAAGAAATTAAACTACAAGAAGAAACGTGGTGAAAAAATGGTCTATGTTTACCACAACAAGTGCGATCAAAAAGAACACAAAAAAAAAGTTTCCAGTGCTAAGGCTCCTAAGAACAACGTTTGCGACAAACATATGGAGTTCGCGTTCAAATCCTGTCCAACGTGTCTTCGGCAGTATGAACGACAAATGAAAGGTTTTATCAATTTTTTTTACCGAGAAGTTGCGAATGCCGAAGATTTAAAGGGACTCCAGAGGGCATATGATGAATATGAGCAAGAAAAGAAAGTTTGTTGAATGTTAGCTAGCTATAATGATGCACGATTGACTGTACAAAGTAGCGACCAACTCATATCACTGCAGGAGAAAGGAAGTAAGGCTGACCCGACCAGGTATGGTGGCGATTTAACTCCTTATATCGACCCAAGAGGAAACAAAATTGCCAACTTTTTAGAAGAGGACAAACCCATCAAAGAATGGTTTCAATTTGCGAAAGATTTCCTTGCTGGTTCCATGAACGAAGGTTTGAGATGCATAATTTTGAACCCCCATTTCAAAACATTCTTCTTCAAAGAGAAACAAGAGAACTTGAGGACCGGTGTAAAACTAAAAATTTTGTGTGATTAGGGTTCTTGAAGTCTAACACGTACGCATGCATAATGTAACAAAACAGTTTTTTTTTTACTATGATTATACTAGGCCGTATTCAACTATGTGCGTTTAAGCCATTATAGCAAGTCACAAACACGTTGACTTAGGTGACTTGACTCTTACTGATAGTTATATTTGATTCAAATCACGATACCAACTCCCTACGCACGTCACATCTGGTGATAAGATACCGTGCAAAACACATATGCTTGCTTATTCAAGCATACATTTTTCTGTACTTTGTGACAAGCATACGTAAGCGCAAAACACAACGCACAGCACATAAAAGGCAAGCCAATGCACAAAAGTGAAAGTGTTCGTGAATAAATGCACGCTACCAGCGTGCTATCATTCAGTAAAGCGAACGGGCGCTTTCGCGCCTGTGTTGCTTCCAAATGGTGATGGTGGTGGCACGCCTCCGCGTGTTATCAGTAAAGCGAACGGGCGCTTTCGCGCCTGTGTTGCTTGCAAATGGTGATGGTGGTGGCACGCCCCAGCGTGCCCGTAAGCAATACATCTGCAGCACTCCCACATACGAGCTCGCACATTCACACCATTACCATTACCGTTACGCACTAGCATAAACTTGTCTGAAGAAAATTTTGATCTCTCCCTGGATTTGCAAAAGCAAACTTCAATGGATGTTTGGTCTTGCTATCTGTGTCATGAACGAATCCCACAAAAGCGTCAACGAGCGGTAAGTAGTAAACGAACGATACTCGCTTTTAACGAGCGGTGATCTTAGGTATTACGCATTATATGTATATATATAGCATCATTATCCATCTATTTTCCAGGCCCACACAGCCAACATGTGGAAAATGAATTCCGACCCATCGAGATGTGACAACGCGCAACGGCGAGGATCAAACCATGAAGAAATTATATCAGAGGATGCAGCAGTTGTAAGCACGGCACCGATAAGCGCAGCGGCGTTGATCACGAGACCATCAGGCGCAATGAGTTTAACAGAACTCGCGCGCCGCCCACCTAATTTGGAAGAGTTCCGACGCGCGTACAAAATAGTTGCGAACGCGAACATACAGACGTCACGTCATCCTAGAGCCAGAGACATGACCGCTTTGCAAAAAATATGGGATAATTGTTTACTTCGATGCAAGGGCACCTGCTGCAAAAAGTTCTGGGATTATTTCTTGGGGATACATGAATTTCCCGTGAACGTGATCGATACATGTTTACATACTGCAAAAAATACTTTCATGGAGCGTCATTCATCTGAATGGAAACTTTTTCCGACTAGCCGCCGCTCACTGCTCAAGAAAATTGAACATGTCAAAAAGTTCTGGCCGCAAATTCTACACCACGTAGAAATAGACCTCACTGCAGCTGGTCTTGCCCAAGAACTTCCGAGCGGGACCAAATCGCTTTTGTTCAAGTTCGTTGACCCTGTATGGGCATGGTTGCTGGCAGCGCAAAAGCAAAATCCTTTGGACATGCATTGGAGACCCAAGGGCCAAAATCATGCCATGCCCGTGTACGGCGGAGGAATACAGTATGGAGAATGTTTTCGGCAGGCCTGTGTGACATGTCCGGATGGCGCATATCCTATGTGTGTCACATTACATTGGGATGGTACCAGTGGAGGAGGAATATCGTCAGCTCCTATATGCATTGGGGTGGCAAACACCAACAGTTCATCTGCTGACACACAATTTTGTATTGGATATATGCCTGTGGTAGTTGATCAACAGAGACCCGAATTCTTGAAACGCCCTGACGCCACAGAATTGAAATTTTATATACGGCAAGAATGTTGTAGAGCAATACTGCGCGTGTTGGAATCTGCTGCAGTGACGGGTGTGCTATGCCGTTTGCGCAACATTGAAAACGAGGAGATCGAAAGATTACTCTTTCCACGTCTTGTTGCCATGAACTTCGACCAGCCTGAGGCTCAGCTCTTTTTTGGTAACGTACATAGCTAAGTGTAAACATCGGTTTTCAAATAACCTTAAAGTCGGTGTAGCTATATTTGCTGTATAGCTACAACGCGCATCATATGCAATGACTGCCTGTACACACGCGTTCAACGTACTTCTTAACGCACGGGTTACACACACTCTACGATCGGTTCCTAATACTGTGTACTTTAGTACACACTGCCTACTTTGCACACAGGCTTAAAGAATAAGACATCGTGCAGCAAATGCAGACGGCGCAAATATTACAGTGCATTCCGTAAAAGCACAAAACAAGAAGGGAAACTTGTGCGTACACTATACAGTTTGGTGCATGACAATCCCGGCGGGTTGGGGAGAAACATGCTAAAAACAATTGGTAAAAAACTGAACCGTTGGGGTTTCAATGCAAAACGGCGGTGTTGTCTACTTGAGATCACGGACGTTGACAAGGTGCTTGTGCGTATCCCTGGGCGAGATGAGGTGTTCCCCTGCTTGGACTATCGAGATCGCATGCACAGCATGTTCATTTTTTTGTGGCGTGTTATCACGGAAGCAATGCATCAAGTGGGTCTAAATCGTAGATCCAAACGAATTTTGGACCAGCGTTTGGCAGCAGTATGCGACAGGCGATGTTTCAGAAACGATATGGACCAGGCATACAGGCGTCAGAAGTCTATTTTTGATGGGACGGGAATGACCGCTTCAGATAAAATTTGCATGATGTTCCTGCTCCCACACGTTCTGGGTCACAAGCCTGATTTTATTCATCAAGACGTAGCGAAACAGTTGTTGAAGGCAATTGCACACGCGCAGCTTATGCTGATAGCCTGTAGAGGACTGCGATTATACACAAAATCCGAATTAGAGGTCATATTTGATCAAGGATACCTGGTCTTATTTAGGTGTCTCGAAACCATTCGATTACGAGATTTTGAGAGACGCATGCAAACACACATGGAAAATCCTGACAAGTACCCGAAGCCCAAACGATTTAAACATCAACATCGCGATGAAACCAGGTATAATCGGTTGCAAGTACATCATTATTGTCACATTTTTTCATCAAGGCATCTTTAGCTAGCCAGCCAAGTTACAGTGCACATTTCTATTCCCATTCCACTGACCTTAGGGGGGATTCGACTCGAGACATGACTGACACCGCAGACACTGCCGAGGAGGATTCAATGCCTGGCAATTTTTTTTCGCACGGTAATCACTGTCTGCAACACCAGCATTTCGTGGACCAAGTGATATCCGCAGGCGGATTCAACGTTCATTGCACACAGAGTGCGGAGGCGAAACACAAGGTTGTGATGCATCAGGCCTCCATCCGCGTGAGACACCTGGGCATAAACGAGACCCAGTCGTCCATGCTCCACTACCTGTGTCTGCGGGCACTTTTCCAAGCAATGAAACAAAAGGTTCCAAAGGAGGATATGCCCCCCCGAAGAAATTTTGCTGAAGGTGTGGCAGTTTGCATGTGTGCAATGAAGATGTCAGAGCATCCTAAATTCTGCTCACGAAATTTCCAAGCGAGTTTTCTACATCGTGAGGCACGTGTGGCTAGAGTAGAGTTGCTCGATTTACTGTGCGAAAAATTTGAACTGCCGCCAAGTCTCGCCTCGTACGCGCAACTGGAATGTCTCGATTACAAAATCGGACAGAAATACACCCGCGCTGACGGATTTGTAATGTGGGCGACAGATTCCAAGTATGGGAATACAGGGACTCACAGAAAACGACGTGATGTGTTGTTTCTGCAGGGATCCGAGACAACCGATGGAGGCACATGCAACGCCTTGTGTTGTGAAGCAATCTGCTTTGTCACTGTATCATCACTCCTTAACAATGCGAAGTTTGACCTCCCCCAAAGCATCCCTTCAGACATCGATTCGATAACGTTCATACTTGGTCGTTGGTTTGAACCACACAGCGACGCTGATTGCCGTGATGAAAACCATCGACCAGTGTGTCCATCACCATTACACATTAATCATTGCCTCTGGAAGTATGCGCGCGCCAGGAACGAGAGGCGTATGTTGGGAACTCGGTACGCAAGTACACAGACTGGTCTGTTTGAAAGGCGCACTATTGACAACGAAAAGCATGCATACTTCTGTCTTGTATCACCTGAAAATGTGTTGTGCAGGGCAAACATGTGTCCTCAGTTTTTGAGTGATTCCTCTGAGTTTGATACTAGTACATGGATGCAAACTGTGGTTTTGATCTAGCTAAAATAGTTACCGTAATGTTAAAAATAAGTTCGTTTCACGCACAATTGAGTTATATTTAGGTAGCCCCGCGCTTTGTGTTTAACAATTAATAAAAATTATATTATTAATTAATAAGTTATATTCCAAGTCTCGAACACAAAATTAAATTCAAGTTATATTTACAATTATATTATATTTGGGAGGGGCGTTTAACAATAAATCTTCATTGTATACAAAAAAAACAGTTGGATTACACTTAATAGTGATACTTGGAAATACAGTTTTTTTGTAGAACATATGACGCACGCACAACCACAACCAATGAGTTGGTCAGTTGGGAATAGGGTAGAGGTGTTGTGGGAGGATACGAATATATGGTGGGTAGCTACTATCTAGGTAGCTAGAGTGA
>Ga0181391_1000540_pt1 | contig 11498 bp, 23 predicted proteins | sample 14SPOviralmetaG_FD_130080 | JGI IMG/M metagenome (GOLD analysis project Ga0181391, IMG submission 130080) | Marine viral communities from the oligotrophic San Pedro Time Series (SPOT) site, San Pedro Channel, CA, USA - 14 SPOT_SRF_2010-08-11 | ecosystem: Environmental > Aquatic > Marine > Strait...
CTAAAACCGCAAGCAACACAGCCACAGCAGGTATTGAACTAAGAGATAATGGACAGATTGTTGCGACACTTGATGGCGGCGGCGCGGCAGTCCTTAATCGTTTATCAAGCGATGGTAATATTATCAAATTTCTGCAAGATGGGGCAACTGATGGACAGATAAATGTAATATCTGGCGACATTGCTATCGGCACAGGTGACACAGGGTTTCGATTTGGAACAAGTGCTATTCTACCGCATAACCTGACTACTAATGCATTACGAGATAATGCTATTGACTTAGGTTCAGGGTCTTATCGTTATGATGACATCTTTGCCACCAACGGCACAATCCAAACATCTGACCAAAATGAAAAACAACAGATTGCAAGCCTGACAGATACAGAAATTACTGCCGCAAAAGCTATAAGCAAACTGTTCAAGACATTTAAATGGAACGACAGCGTTGAAGCTAAAGGCGATAACGCTAGAAAACACACTGGTCATATTGCCCAAGAGGTTCAGCAAGCAATGACAGATGCTGGTCTTGATGCAACAAAGTATGCTTTCTTCTGTTCAGATACTTGGTGGGAAACACAGACCGATGTGCCAGCAGTCGAAGCTGTTGAGGAAGTGGCAGAAACCATTGTCAATGAGGACGGAAGTAAGTCTATATCAATCGTTACCGAAGCAGTAGAGGCGCAAGACGCATATACCAGAGTTGATGCTTACTATACAGCAGACGATGCACCAAAAGGCGCAACAGAGCGCACACGTTTGGGTATCCGCTATCCAGAATTATTGGCCTTTATTGGTGCGGCTACGGAGCAACGCCTAACAAGCATCGAAGCTAGACTTACTGCACTGGAAGGCTAAATCATGGCTAAACCAACTGTAACAGAAGTCAAAACACAAATTGACACACACGAGGCTATCTGCGCCGAGCGATGGCAGGAAACCATCAATCGCATCAAGAGGCTTGAGATGGTCATTCTTGGCAGTGGCGGTGCAATCATTATGCTTTTACTTAGTATAACCTTCGGTGGCTGAGAATGATTGAGCCAGTTACCACAATCATCGGTGGTTTGGCGGCGGCGCGGTCAGCTATTGACTTCCTAAAGCAAAACGTCAATGCATTTAACGATGCTCGCACGATAGGCCAACAGATTGGTCAAATCTTGCAAGGGCATGATGAGTTTAACAAGGCTCGTTACGATGAAAAGTTTGCCGCTAAGTTAGGTATTAAAGATGTCGCGGCTGACATGATAGAAATGAAGCTACAGCAAGAAGAACTGTATCAATTAAGGCTCATCGTCAATAATCGCTTTGGCAGTACCTTCTACGATGACATATTAAAAGAACGTGAAAAGCGCATACACGATAAAAAGGAAGCCGAGAAAAAGGCGAGAGCGGCACAGATTAAAAATCGTCAGGAACTCATCGGAATATTGAAGGCGTTGGGTATTGCGATTGCGATTGCCTTAACGTTAGGGGCGGCACTATTACTGATATTCACGAAAGAGTTGCGCTAACTGCTATTGCTAGCGGTGAGATTGGCGAACACATTGCGGCGGCGGCAATTATCCGCGCTGGCTATAGATGCAACATTGTCAACTCTCAGGGCTATGACATTCTGCTTTTTCACGACAGAGATATTTACAGAGTTGAAGTTAAATCAGCTACCAAGCCAAAAACACAAACAAAGTCACATAAAAATTATAAGCCATATAATTATTACGTTTCCCGTGGCAGTAACACCAAAAGGTTGATAAGTATCAATGATGCAGATATTGTTGCATTGGTAGCCAACGACATAAAGGCTGTGATGTTCTTACCCGTGAAATCAGTCAAGGTTGCTAGGGTGAGGAAGAAGGCAGAGGATTTTGGCGACGAGGTACTTAGCTTAAACGTAGCTTTGGAGATTGTAAGAAATGATAGACTGGACGAATTATCCAAACTTTAGTGCAGATGAATTTGCTTGCCAGTGCGATACCTGTGATGGCTCGTTGCATCTGCTGGAAGAACATCTGGTATCAAGATTGCAAAGCCTAAGAGATAAGGTCGGGTTCGGCATCTCAATCAGTTCAGGTATCCGTTGCGAGTTGCATCCTATCGAGGCCGCCAAAGCAGAAAGCGGAAGGCTGTCACCGCACTCAACAGGAATGGCAGTTGATATTCCTGTTAGGGGTAATCAGGCTTATGCCATTTTAAAACACGCAACCGATTTAGGCTTTCAAGGCATCGGCGTATCACAGCAAGGCGCAAGCCGATTTATTCATTTAGATTTATGTACTGAGACGATGGGTTATCCACGTCCGTGGGTTTGGAGTTATTGATGGCACTTAATTTTATTACACCTATTGCAAATCTGGCAGGCACGTTCTTAAAGAACCGTGCAGAGAAGGCGCAAGCAAAACAGAAGTTGGAAGTGGCAAAGATTGAAGCCAAGACCAAGAAGGTTCAGTCGGATGCCAACTGGGAAGAGCAGGCCATGTCTGCTTCGCAAGATTCCCTCAAGGATGAAATGTGGACAGTGCTTTTCATCTGTTTAATTATCGCCTGTTTCATTCCTGACGCACAGCCGTATATAGAGGCTGGCTTTAAGTTCCTGCGTGAGGATTGTCCAGAGTGGCTAACATACGGTATCCTTGCCAGTATAGCCGCTTCCTTTGGGCTGAAATCGATAGGCAAATTACGCTCATAAAAAAGTTTATTTTTTTTAATTATAGGTGTTGACAGTCTGTAACCTTGCGATGTATGGTTACATATAGTCACAAACAGAGAAGGAGAGAGACTATGAACTTTAAATTTAACCAAGCCGACAGAGTTGAGCTTTACAAGCAAGGTACTCGTTTTATTACCACAGTAGAGGCAGGGGCTGGTAAAGCACTTCCGTTTTTTGACTTAAACGCTGATGATGCTCACCATGCTGTTGTTTTAGCAAAAACATGGATTGCAAAACATGGCGCAGTAAGCGCGGCAGTTCATAGAGTTTTTGACGATGGTCGGACAAACCTTGTCAACATTTACGATTATCGTGACGTAGAGGAGGCGGCGTAAGCCGTCTCCGACGATATTATGAGGAGAGCAACAATGGCTAAAGATTACAAAATTTACACAATATTAAACACTCAGGGGAAAGTGACAGTCGAGATTATCGGTGAAACGCCGGAGGCGATGCGACGCGCTCAAAGACAGTATTTAAGAGATTATCATCCGATGGGCTATAACAGTCGAATAACTTTTGAAACATCCACGACTTGTCAGATTACAAGATGGAATAAATGTTAAAGGGAGGAAATATTATGGGTATCAACAAAGGTGACATATTGGCGTTAATTGCGCTATTATCAAACTTTGCAGTTGGTTTCTTTTTTTGGGTAATACTATGACACAGATAGAACCAGAAATACCATCGAGGACTTTATGTTATCTGCGACCATCTATCAATAAAAAATTTCCTGCGGAGGTTTGTGTAATGGGTGACGATAATCATTATCGGGTTTTCGCAGTTAGTGAACAGGCTTTATTAAATTTACTACGAACAGGAACGGACTTACTTGCAGAATTTAAGGGGGAATTATGACAGCGCAAAATGGAATGGATGATAGATATATTGGTCTATCAAATGGAGAGGCGTTCAGCCAGCTATCAGCAGATGTTAAAGAACTGCTTCAATATATTTATAAGCAACGTGGCGAAACAACCGACGAAGATTTAATTGAAAAAGTGACTTGGAGGATTGAGGCACTGGTCGGTCTGGTAAACAACAACTCAAATTGAAAGAGATAAAAAATGAACTTAAACGAATGGATGGAGCGAGAAAAACTGACCGATGAAAAGATGGCACAACGCATCGGAGTAACACGGTCAGCAATAACACATTATCGCGCTGGACGACGCATGCCATCACCTTACACGATGTTTGATATTGAAACCGCGACTAAGGGTGAGGTGAAGTGGGAAGACATGCGTCGGAGATGGATGGATGTCCGCAAAAATATATCAGTATAGATTACCGATGCCGCCGAGCGTGAACCAGCTATGGAAGACAGGCAACGCTCGGATGTATCGCTCAAAGAAATACATTGAGTGGATTGCCGAGTGCGAGGGTATGCTGGCAGACAGAGAGCGTCCGAAAATTGATTATCCGTTTGCCATTGAGATTGCTGTCGGCAGGCCGAGCAAGCGCAGGATGGATATTGATAATCGAGTCAAGGCTGTGATGGATATGTTAGAGAAGTCTGAAGTGATTACTGACGATTGCCTGTGCTGGCATCTGACTGTTTATTGGGATGAGGATGTTACTGGATGTCGAGTGACGATAACGAAGGCGGCTACACACTGACGCCATCGTCTCCAGAAAGAGTGGAGGTCTTAAAATCCCGGATTGATAGGCTTTACTGGCTGATAAATTATTATGAAAATAATGAAAAAAAAGACGTTAAAGGTGTTGACAGTCTGTAACATATTGAGGTAATGTTACCTATAGTCACAAACAGAGAAGGAGAGAGACTATGCCACTAAAAAACGATAAAACAGGAAGCACCATTCAAAGCAAGCGTATCCGCAACTGGATTGCAAAAAATCAAGACATTGTTGTAGACGCTTTTTTTGAAGACCAAGGATTTGGATATCCTCGCCATGAAATTTACTTTGGCGACCAAAATGGTATCGACCTAGAAGACCTGTGTAACTATCGGTGTAAATATACACTGAGAGAAGATACAGCCAGCGAGATACTGAAATATCTCAAATATATTGACCTCGCTAGGTCAGGTGCTTCTGATTAAAAAATCGTCGGGGGCGTAAGCCCCCTCTGAGAGGAGAGATTATGATTGGAAAAGAATTTATATTTAATGGTGATTATCAAACACCCGCAGGTCGTTTTAAGGTCATCAAACAGTGTGATACTACAAAACACTGTGACGCCATAATGATTGAGGCAGACACCTTAAATGACAGGTGGGGAATAGATTTGACGTTTGAGGGATTTTATCCATCAATCGTCGAGAAGGGGGCGGCGTAAGCCGTCTCCGAGAGGGGAGAAAAATAATCAAAAAAAAGACGATGAGGGTGTTGACAGTCTGTAACATAGTGAGGTAATGTTACCTATAGTCACAAACAGAGAAGGAGAGAGACTATGAGAAATATAAAATTTAGAAATCAATTAGCAAAACAACTAAAGCAACTTGTGGAAAGTCGCGGCCAAGAATTTACGCATGATAAATTGCAATCACTTCATTTGTGGTGTGATTTTTCTTACATGAAGGGCGGTCGAAAGTATCAAGTTGTTGCTCGCGTCATGGACGCTAACAGTCACTATGATGATGGTACTTATGAGACTGATACAAACAGAGCGCATTTTCAAGTGTCATTAAGATTATTTTATGATGCCCATAGCAAACATGAGATGAAGCGAAAAATCTTTACGGCAACCGAATTTTTAAAACTTGTTGAACGTCACCTGCCGCAAGCACAACAGGAGGCGGCGTAAGCCGCCTCTGTAGGAGGAGAGAGATTATGAGAGAATATATGACTCAAAGTGACACCTTAAACACCACTCAAAAAATTGTTTCAAGAAGTGTTGCAAAAGTTTTGAAAAAACAAATCGGTCATTACTTAGACAGAAATTACGGAGAGGATTTTTTCTATAAACAAATTCACAATGGTAACTTAGAAGAAGCACTCAATGAGTGTCTAAAAAGCATTCAAAAAATGAAAGCGTATGAAGAGCGTAGTGATAAGAAAAAGGAAGAGGCGGCGTAAGCCGCCAAAGAGAGGAGAGAGATTATGTCTAAAAAGCAAAAAGCATTTAAGTTGGCAGAGGAGTTGGGTTTATCAATTCATAAAGTTCATGCCGCATACGTTACAGGTGCTGGTAACTTTTATTATTACATTATCGCACACAAAGATGCAGTGGCGCATGATGATTTTCGTGAACACGCAAATCCATCAAAAGCATATGTTTATATAAATGAAGTTGGAAAGCATATGACGCATTATAGTTGGAAAGATTGCATAGACACGATGCAGTATGCAAAAAAGATTGTGTGGCAACAGATTGTCGATGAGTGTGAAGATGCAATTACTAGAAAAGTAGTAGGTAAGGTGGCATGACACAATACATCTACATCCTTATGCTGTTCAGCAAAGTATCAATCGGCACGGAAACTCATATATCAATCATCGAGGCAGAACTAAGGCTCGACCCAGTATCTTGTATGATGAAGGCTCAAGAAATAAATTCGGGTGCTACTGACGAATCAAAACTCGCAACATGCATGCCAATATTATGGAGCGATGAGGTGGACTATGACTAACGCATTTGAAAAACACGGCATCGGGCATCTCAGCTATAGCGCAGTTGAGATGTCGGCCACTGACCCAGCCGCATATCTTATGCGGTATCCACTTGGCATCAAAGGCTCGACTAATGCAAACATGGCGCGAGGCAATGCGGTGGAGCATGCCATCGAGGTTGCGCTGATGGATGAGTTCGGTGATATCGAGGATGCTATTGATGTTGGCATTAAAGAGTTCAATCGTGAAACCGCGCTGGTCGTTGCCAAAGAGGACAGGGACAAAGAGCGTGTGAACATCGAAGGATATATCCGGCAGGGTGTCGAAGCGATGGGCAAGTATGGCATACCGACATCAACGCAGAACAAGATTAAACTTGAACTGCCAGATTGCCCAGTGCCGATAATTGGCTTTGATGATTTCCAGTTTGATGATGGCAACGTGAAGCACAGCATCGATTTAAAAACCACTAAGCAATGCCCATCAGCAATACGCGACAATCATCGACGGCAGGGTGCTATTTACGCAACGGCACTGCCGGAGCATCAAATAAAGTTTTGCTATGTCACGCCAAAGAAGCATGCCGTCTATGAGGTGACGCATGTCGAGGCAAAGGAATTGATGGAGGATTTTGTAAAGCGAGTGAAGGCACTCGAAAAGTTTTTAAGTATATCAGATGACGCGATGGAACTGGCTAGTTTCTTCGCGCCGACGTATTCCAGTTTTTACTGGAATGACCCAGTGATGCGTACCGAAGCCAAGCGCATCTTTGGTGTATAGGTGGATGGCTTCAGGCTAAATGCGAAAGGAAAATGCAAAATGCCATTAAATTTAGGAAACGACGGTGGTTCGTCAAAAAAGTTTATACGTTACATGGCCTCTATCGGTAGCTGGTCGAAGTCTGAAAAGAACGAGAACGGTGATTATCAAGATGTCAAATTCGAGTTTAGTCAGGCGGTGTTTGATTTCTCAAACATAAGAACTGGTTGGGCGGTCTTTGCCAAAGGCATGTCGCCGGAGTGGGTTATGGATGAAAGCTTAACAAAGCAAGCATCCAAGCCTGACGATGGTCGTGAATGGAAGCGTGGCTTTAAGGTCGATATCTTTAGCCAGCAGATGTTCGGCGGTATAGTCGAGTGGTCAAGTAACTCAACAGGCGCATCGATGGGCATCGCTGACTTATACTCGGCATACGAAAAGCAGGCCGAGGATGGTAAATTGCCAGTGGTTAAGTTCACAGGAGTAAAGCCAGTCAAGGTCGGTATGGGTAGCACTAACGTGCCTCTCTTTGAGATTACAAAAATGGTGGTAACACCGGAAGAATTACAGCAGGGATTTGATACACCTGCTGTAGTGGTTGCTGATGATGAGGACGACGAGTTCCCAGCATAGCAATCTAGTGGTCGGTGCGTTCCTCCCTCTCCGCGCCGACCACGTTTTTTTATAGAGGGAAGTGAGAGAGAGAATGAGCGATATAATAGACAAAGCACTGGAGATAGCGGAGGAATATCCCGTCTTTCCGTGCGATGAAAAGAAAAGGCCGATAGTGCAAGGCGGCTTTAAATCGGCAACGCAGGACATCGATACAATAGTTACGATGTTTTCAATGCCTGATGCGAAGTTAATCGGATTGCCAACTGGCGAGATATCAGGACTGAGCGTTATCGATATAGATGTGCGCGACGGCAAGCAAGGCAAAGAGTGGGTTGCGAAAAATGCAGACATCTTGGGGATTACTAGAGTTGCTCAGACACAAAGTGGAGGATGGCATTATTACTACAATCATACTGATGGCATCCGCAATCGTGCTGGGATTGCTGGGTGCGTGGATATTCGTGGGGACGGCGGTTATGTTATCCATCCTGCTAGTGATGGTTATGGCTGGCTTAACCATGAAGATTTTACGGTATTCCCTCAGTCGGTTGCGAAGCTGGCTAGTGAGCAAGTCGGTATCGGAGAAATCGGAACGGAGATAACGCAGGATGCATTCGGTAAGATTACCGATGGACGCGAAAAGCATATGGCTAAAATCATTATGCGTATAGTGGCTGACTTTATGCGTGAACACGGCGCACCGCCCACGCTTCAATATGTAATCGATAACGGCTTTGAATCATACGTCAACAGCATTGACCATCGCGGTGATGACTTAGACGCACAGGGCAGAGGCTTACAGGAGTTTAAAAAGAAGGCTTTAAGCACGATAGAGAGGGCTAGGAGCGGCAAGATTGCTGATATAGACATTGTACCGCCTAAAGCTAAAAAAACGCCTGTGGAGGCTATACAGCGCGATATACGCATTAAAACGCTGTCGGAGTTGCGTAATACACCGCCACCGACGTTCCAGATTGCCGACTACTTAATCGATAACAGCTTTGCATGCCTCTGGGGTGCGCCAGCATCGTATAAGTCATTCCTTGCGCTGGACTGGGCGTTATCAGTCGCGCATGGCATCGATTGGAACGAGAGGCCAACTATGCAAGGCGCGGTGTTATATCTGGCTATGGAAGGTCAAAGCGGCATAACAGTCAGGGCTGACGCTTGGCATTACGAGCGCAACTTAGTTGGCGAGGATGCGCCGTTCTACACTGTTACTCAGCCGATAGGCATGGCGATGGATAACTCAATAGATATCCAGATGCTTAATAAAGCCATCGAGCAGATGGGCATACAGCCATCATTAATCGTTGTGGATACGCTGGCGCGGTCATTCGCTGGTTCAGGTGCTGATGAGAATAGCGCAACCGATATGGGATACTTTGTGCGCTCATGCGATATCCTGCGCGAGATGTATGAATGCACCCTGCTAGCGGTACACCATAGCGGCAAGGATAGCGATAAAGGTATGCGCGGTTCATCCGCACTACTGGGCGCGGTTGATACCTCTATGGGCATAGTGCGCTCGCCAGAGACGATGAAGGTCAGGCTATCGGTACACAAACAAAAAGACGTATCCGAAGCCGAGCCGATGTGGCTTGAAGCTAAAGAGGTTGCATTTACGCAGGGCGCATTTGCACAAGAGCAAAGCAGTTTAATACTGGATACAACTGAAGCACCAAAGAAAAACAAGCGACTCGGAGCGATGCAACAGCGATGTTTAGATGCGCTCAATAAACTTATCGGGACAGAATATCAGGAAACAAATGATGATATGACAGGCATTCCAGTCGATGTTTTCTTTAAAGAAGTGGGCAATCTAAAAGGCAAGCCTCTCTCACACGAGGAAACACAAAGAATCACACATAGCTACGCAAACGCTGATACTGGATTCCTTATTATAGACAAGGGGTTAGTCAATGAACGATGGTAATACTCACACTCACTCACACTTAAAATCACATAATAATCACACTAAAGCGCACAAATCACACACACTCACACCCCCCTATATAGGGGGTGTGTGTGAGTGTTGTGAGGATGTGATGTAATGCCGTTAAATTTAACCAACGTGGTACTCTTTCCAAAACGAATGGCACAGGTAAAAAACTTTGGTGGCATGAGGTTCAATGGATACACCCCGACAGATATCGACGTGGCATTCGAATACAACGCTAAGTTTTTTATATTTGGTGAACTGAAGCTGGTCGGTGTCGATATACCTAAAGGCCAAGCATTAATGCTGTGGCATCTATGTGAGGTGGTTAACAAGTCCGGCGGTGAGTGTTTGGCGTTTGTCGCTGAACACGATACTACGCCGGAACAGGAGATAGATGTTGCTAACTGCATAATTTCAGAAATGATATATACTAGGGACGGAAAGATAAAACAAAGAGGCGATGTAAATAAAACCGTAAAACATATTTGTGATGCTTATTTAGAGAGGTGGCAGAATGGCAAAGGCTAAAAGTAGATACGATGTTGAGGCGATAGGACACATGGATACAGAGTACGTTCCGATGAAAGCGTGGGAATATGATTACATCGCTGGTGCGATACAACCACTTGACGCTGTAGCAATAGAGATGGAGGCTAAGTGGGGTCGCGGTAGATTGCAGGAGTTAGTATCGCCTAACACATCTGCAAAGTTTGAATCTGCTAAAGCTAAACTGGATGTGGCGATACACGATAAGGATGTGAAGAATATTGTTAAGCGAGCCGAGATAATGATACGAGGCTGGAAGGCTTTAGAAGATGAAGCACTTGAGGCTGGGCATAAAGCCGCGCCACCAGAGATATGGTTCTGCCACGCACCAGAAGAAGATGGCAAGGATGAGGTAAGGTTTGCTATTGCCAAGAACGCCTCGACTGCTAATCTGGCAGAAACAGACTTACCTGTTTATACGTTGGATGAGGTAGCAAGGATTATCCGTGCATGGCGGTTACAGCACCTCGTCCATTCAGTCAAAGATATTTGGCCTGCCGCAGAGGTCACATCGATTGATGACATAGATGACGAGGAGTTACCGTTCTAATGCCAGCACCAGTAATAGCAACTGTAATAAGACCTTTAGCGGCGCTTGCGCCTTCACCTTCTAAAGTTGTTTCAAGTATTGTTAAAGGTAAAGCTAAACAAGCAATAGGCAGTTTAAATATAAATGTTGAAACAAATATCTCATCACTTAGCAAAGCACTCGACGCATTTGGTAAAGACCAGATACCGTTTGCGACTGCTAACGCACTCACATCAACAGCATTTGTTGTGAGGGAGCATATTGTTGAGCGCACCTATCCACAAGCATTTACAGAGCGCAATAAACGCTTTGCTAGCACAGCCTTTAGGGTTGATAAAGCTAACAAACGCAAATTAGAGGCGAGGGTGTTTGATAGGTTAGGGAAAGACTTTCTAGCGTTACAAGCTACAGGTGGTGTTAAAAGACCAAGGGGAAGCACGATATCAATACCAACAGATGAGATAAACAGAACTGGTCGTGGTGTTGCTAAAGCTAGACGCCCTAGAGCGTTACTTGCTGGCGGCAAGCGAGCATTTAGGCAAAAAACCAAATCTGGTCAGGATGTAATCATGCAACGGCGTGGCAAGGCTCGCTATCCATTGAAGGTATTATATATTCAAGAGCCATCAGCCAACATAGATAAGAGGTTTAATTTTTATGAGGACGCCGGAAGAACTGTGCAGAAAGTTTTTGACGATAAGTTTAGGATTTCATTTGCTAGAGCAAAGAAAACAGCTTTTAGAAAAAAAGGTAGATAAATTTATGGGTTAAATAGGTGGGGGGGGTGCAAGGTACTTCCACAAGCGTGGAGATTGCGTATTCCTTC
>Ga0181391_1000541_pt1 | contig 11495 bp, 15 predicted proteins | sample 14SPOviralmetaG_FD_130080 | JGI IMG/M metagenome (GOLD analysis project Ga0181391, IMG submission 130080) | Marine viral communities from the oligotrophic San Pedro Time Series (SPOT) site, San Pedro Channel, CA, USA - 14 SPOT_SRF_2010-08-11 | ecosystem: Environmental > Aquatic > Marine > Strait...
AAGATCAGTTGCTAACATCAGAACTGCTTTAATAGGTTTAGGTGCTACAGTTGCGCTAAAGCAATTTGCAACACAAATAGATAATCTTGCAAAGGCATCTAGCAGATTAGGTCTAACAGTAAACCAAATCCAAACATTACAATTTGCAGCAAGTCAAACTGGTGCTAGTGCAGCAGAACTTGAAAAAGGTCTTACCAGATTTTCAAGAAACATTTCAGAAGCATCTACAGGCATAGGAACAGGTGTTAGGGCATTTGAAGCACTAGGAATACAAATAACTAAGACAGATGGCTCTCTAAAGCCGACTAATGAACTATTAAATGAAGTTTCTGATAGATTAAGTGGAATTAAAGACCCTGCAGATAAAGTTAGAATTGCATTTGATTTATTTGGTAGGTCTGGTGTTAACTTAGTTAATACATTGCAAGCAGGTTCTGGCGAGTTATCTAAATTAAGAGAAGAATTTAATGCAGTAACATTACAATTAACTCAAGAAGATGCTAAAGCAGTTGAAGAAGCAAATGATTTATTTGATAAATTAGGTAGGACATTTATAAGTTTTGGACAAAAAATCACATCTTTTATTTTGCCACCACTAGCTAATTTAGCTAAATTTTTAACTGTTTTTGTTGTTGAGGGTTTTGCAAATGCAATAAAAGCATCAAGAGATTTTCTTAACACTATCATTTTAGGATATAATAAATTAGCTGATTTACTTGGGATAGACCCTTTTGATGAATTTACCTTTGGTAAAGAATTAGAACAAAACCTAAGAAATATAGCATCAGCATTTGATGAAACCAAAAAACAAATGGATGATACAGTTAGAATAACTATTCCTACTACAGTTAAAGGATTTGAAAGAGTTAAGAATGTAGTTAAAGAAACACAACCAGAGTTATCTGCATTACAACAATCATTTAAAGATGTTGGTGATAGAGGAATAAAATCATTAGAAGATGCTCTTGTTGGTGTTATAGATGGTACAAAAAGCGCTAAAGAAGCATTCAAAGATATGGCTAGATCAATTATTAGTGATTTAATTAGATTAGCAATACAAAAACAAATTACCGGCCCATTATATGGCGCATTAGGAAGTTTCTTTACTGGTCAAGCTAATACAACAACAATGCCTGCATTTATGGCTAAAGGTGGAACTGCTACAGGTGGAACACCTTATATTGTTGGAGAAAAAGGGCCGGAATTATTTGTTCCCGGAAGAACAGGAACAGTAGTACCTAACAATCAATTAAGTTCTGGTGGTGGTGTTACAATTAATCAAACCATTAATGTGACTACAGGTGTTCAGCAAACTGTTAGAACAGAGATTGCTAACTTAATGCCTAGAATAGCGCAAGCATCTAAACAAGCAGTCCTAGAAAGCCGTCAGAGGGGTGGTTCATTCGCAACTGCTTTTGGTGGTTAACAATGGCTATATCTTATCCACTAGCTACACCAACCAATAAAACAATCCAACAAGTTGCTTTTTTTGCTAGAAATACAGTTGCAATATCACAATCACCTTTTACCTATTCGCAACAAGTACATAAATGGACAGGTCAAAGATGGGAAGCTGATATTACACTACCACCTATGAAAAGAGCAGATGCAGAAGAATGGATATCTTTTTTAGTTAGTTTAAAAGGTTCATACGGAACTTTTTTATTAGGTGATCCATCAGCAGTAACACCTAGAGGAACTGCATCAAGTTCTCCCGGCACACCTGTAGTCAATGGTGCTAGTCAAACAGGGGATCAATTAGTTATAGATGGTGCAACTGCAAGTCAAACAGGATATTTAAAAGCAGGTGATTATATTCAATTAGGTTCTGGAGCATCTGCAAAATTTCACAAGGTTTTACAAGATGCTAATTCAGATGGTTCTGGAAATGTAACTCTAACAATATTCCCAGATTTAAGATCATCACCTGCAGATGATGCAACTGTAGTTGTTACAAATGCTAAAGGTGTTTTTAGATTAAATGAGAATGTTGTTAATTGGAATGTGAATGAAGCATCTATTTATGGAATAACATTTGGTGCTATAGAAAGTTTATAAATGACTAGATCAATCACTTCAAATATGTTGACACAATTATCAGCTAAAGAAGTTGAATTGTTTTTGGCAATAAAATTAAACTTTGATAGTGGAACAATAGCATTATGGACAGGTTATGGTGATATCACTTTTGGTTCACAATTATATACTGGTGCAGGTACTTTATTAGGATTTAGTGTAGTAGAAGAAACATCTGAGATTGCTGCTAGAGGTGCGCAAGTTACTTTAGATGGAATAGAAACATCAATCGTTTCATTAGCTTTAACTGAAAGCTATCAAGGCAGACAAGCATTAATATATTTAGGTGCATTATCATCTGGTGCAGTTGTCGCTGATCCCACATTAATATTTGATGGTCGAATGGATGTTATGACTATTGAAGATAGTGGTGAAACTTGCACAATATCATTGACATTAGAAAATAGATTGATTGATTTAGAAAGAGCAAGAGTTAGAAGATATACACCAGAAGATCAAAAGATTAATTTTCCAAATGATAAAGGTTTAGATTTTGTGTCAGATTTAACAGATAAAGTGGTGCAATGGGGTGGAAACTAGAGTTTCAAATTGGGAAAATCTTTTAGTTCAATATTTAGAAGATTGCAGAAATAAACCTTTTAAATGGGGAGAACATGATTGCGCTTTATTTACTGCTAAATGGGAAAAAATATTAATTAACAAATCAAGATTTTCTGAATTTTTCAATAAATATAAAACTTCTTTAGGTTCTTTTAGGGCATTAAAAAAATATGGGAAAGGTGATTTAGTTAGTACAGTTGATGCTAAACTAGAAAAAATTGACAAGAAAAAAATTACAAGAGGTGATATAGTAAGTGTAAATACAAATGAGGGTATTGCATTGGGTATTTATACAGGTGCTAAAATAGCAGTTGTTAGTTTAGATGGATTAATATTTTTATCGCTAGATGATGCGATAGATTGTTGGAGAATATAATATGCCACCAGTAGTCGTAGGAGCAGCAGTAGGAGCAGCAGCATCAACTGCTATTGGTTATTATGTTACAGGAACAGTAATTGCATCAACGATAGTTTCATCATTTGCAACAAGTTTTGCTGTATCATTAGCAGGAAGTGTTGCATTAAGTGCATTATCTGGAAAGCCTAGTGGGAGTTTTGGCGCACAATCATCTGCATCTTTAAATAGAGATCAAATGATTAAACAAGCTATAACTAATCGCAGAGTTATCTATGGAACTGCAAAAGTTGCAGGACCTCTTGTTTTTATGGAAACAACTGATAATAATAAATATTTACATATGGTTATAGCTTTAGCTTCTCATCAAATAACAAATGTAAGTAAATTTTATATAGATGATGTTGAAGTTGAAACTGATATTTATGGTTTTGTGGGTGGAGATTTTAAAAATAAAGCTAGAATTTTTTGGGCAAATGGTAGTGATGACCAAGTAGCAAATGGGAATTTAGTTTCAGAAAGTGGTGGTTTATGGACTAATGACCATAGATTGCAAGGAATTGCATATTTATATGCTAGATTAGAATTTGATCAAGATATTTTCCCAAATGGCATCCCAAATATATCTGCATTAGTTCACGGAAAAAGAGTTTATGATCCTAGAGATGCCACAACAGAGTTATCAACTAATCCTGCATTATGTATAAGGGATTATTTATTAGATACTGATTATGGTTTAGGTGTTAGTGCATCTGAAATTAATGAAACAAGTTTCACAAATGCAGCTAATATTTGTGATGAATTAGTTAATTTATCAAGTGACGAAAAGGTAATTAGAGAAAATCCAGATCAATATGATACATATTTTAATGTGCTTACAAGGGATGGTTTTACTGCTGATGCTTATAATTATACAGCCGTTGCTTCTCAAGGTATGTCAACAGTTAATATAGCATCTGGATTATATGAACATAGATATATAATGAATGGTATAATAGACACTAATGAAACTCCAAAATCTATTTTAGAAAATATGTTATCCTCTTTAGGTGGAACTTTTACTTATACTGCAGGTGAGTTTTCATTAAAAGCAGCATCATATATTACACCATCAGACACATTAACACAGGATAATTTAAGGGCAGGTGTTAGTGTTAAATCAAAAGAAAGTCGTAGGGATCAATTTAATTCAATTAAAGGTGTATTTGTTTATCAAGCAGAGGGTGTAAAGCCAACAGATTATCCATCTATCACATCTTCAACATTTGTTTCTGAGGATAATAATGAGAAAGTTTTTGCTAATATAGATTTTGCTTATACAGTAACACCATCAATAGCACAAAGATTAGCTAAAATTGCTTTGTATGCTAATAGGCAACAATTATCTCTAGTTTTCCCTTGTAATTTAAGCGCATTTAAATATCAAGTTGGTGATACTGTAATGATTAATTTAGATCGTTATGGATTTTCTTCTAAAGTGTTTGAGGTTGCAAAATGGTCTTTAGCATTAGATCAAGATGATAATGGGCAACCTGTTATGGGTGTTGACCTATTATTGAAAGAAACAAGCGCATCTGTTTATGATTGGAATGCAGAAGAAACAACATTTGCTTTAGATAACACTACATTATTTGATGCTAAAACAGTTGCATCACCGGGATTAACTGTTTCAGATGAATTAAGAATTGTTAATGAGGAAGCTGTTTCTGTATTACTAGCAGAAGTGACTTCAAGTAATAATGCTGTTTCACAATTTGAGGTACAAGCCAAAAAAGCAACTGATACTAATTATGTGACTATGGGTAAAGGTGGAACAGGTCGATATGAGTTATTAGCAGTTGAAGATGGTGTTGTTTATGATGTTAGAGCAAGAGCAATAAATGCTTTAAATGTTAGATCAGCATTTAACACACAATCACATCAAGTTGTTGGTAAAACAGAACCACCTGCAGATGTAACAAACTTTCAAGTTAATATTATTGGAACAGAAGCACATTTATCTTGGACACCTGTAGCTGATTTAGATTTATCACATTATATTATTAGACATTCACCTCTAACAAGTGGTGCTATATTTACAAATGCAACTACATTAATAGATAAGGTATCAAGACCTGCAAATACAGTAACAGTTCCTGCATTAACTGGAACATATTTTGTTAGATCAGTAGATAAAATTGGACTAGCTTCTGCAAATGCAACAAGTAATGTTACTCTAATTGATGATATTAAAGCATTAAATCTTGTGGCAACATCAACACAACATCCTAGTTTTACAGGCGCTAAATCAAATGTTGTTGATATTGGAAGTGCTTTAATTTTAGACACAGCATTATTTGATAGTATTTCTGGAGATTTTGATGATGCTATTGGAAAATTTGATGGTGGTGGTGGAACAGTTGTCTCATCTGGCACATATGATTTTGATACATATATTGATACAGGTGGTGTTTATACTAGTAGAATAACAGCAACTGTTCTTTCAGAACGATTAGATTATGTAAATGTGTTTGAAGATGCTACTGGTTTATTTGATGATCGTGAGGGATTTTTTGATGGTGATAACGTAACATTTGGTGATGTTAATGTTGAATTACAAATAGCTAGAACCAGAGATGATCCAACAACTGGTTCACCAACATATACTGCATTCCAAAAGTTTAATGTGGGTGATTATATTGGTAGAGGATTTAAATTCAGAGCAGTATTATTGAGTGATGATCCAGAAGCTACACCAAAAGTAACACAATTATCTGTTACTGTAGATATGCCAGAAAGAGTATATTCTGAAAAAGATATAGCTAGTGGAACAGACACAAATGGGAAAGATGTAACATTTACACCTGCATTTAAAGAGATTGAGGGAATAGGCATAAGTGCAAGTAACTTAACAAGTGGTGATTATTATGTTATAACAAATAAAAGTGCTACAGGTTTCACAATAGAGTTCTTTAATAGTTCAAATGCGACAGTTGATAGAACTTTTGATTATGTCGTTAGAGGATATGGAGAATTAGCAGCATGAGGATAAAATATGTCACAAAATGATTTTACTATTGCTAATCAAGGTTTCCCGGCATTTAGAGCAGATTTAAATTCAGCATTACAAGCATTAGCATCTAATAGTTCTGGCACATCAGCGCCATCAACAACATTCGCAAATATGTGGTGGTATGATAGCTCAAACAATATTATGTATATTAGAAACGAAGATAATGATGCTTGGATAAAGTTCGCAGAATTAGACCAGACTAATGATAAATTTGTTTTAAGTGGCACATTACAATTAGATGATGGAACAGTATCAGCACCTGCTTTAACATTTAACTCTGATACGAATATGGGTATCTATAGAGGTGGCACAGACATATTAAAGTTTGTAACAGCAGGAACAGATGCTATTACGATAGATGCTAGTCAAGGTGTAACACTAGCAGGAGCTTTAGACGTTTCTAGTGGCACAATCAAGCTAGATGGTAATTATCCGACTGGTACTGATAACGTAGCTTTAGGTAATGCTGTTCTCAATGACAGTTTAACAGGTGGATATAACACTGCTATGGGTGCAACTGCTATGACATCTTTAACATCTGGGCAACTTAATGTTGGTATTGGTCGTGTTGCTTTGCAGTCCTTGACATCAGGTAGTAATAACACAGCTCTTGGTGCAAATGCTTTAAGTGCAAACACCACAGCATCTAACAACACTGCTGTTGGTTATAGTTCATTAACTGCAAATACTACAGGAGCAGACAATGTATCTTTAGGTTATCAAACTTTATCTGCAAATACTACAGGTCAAAAAAATACAGGTCTTGGTAGACAGGCATTATCTGCGAATACCACTGGTAGTGGTAATATAGGTATTGGTTATAATACATTAGACGCTAATACTACTGGTTCTCAAAACACAGCTTTAGGCAGAGAAGCTTTAACAGCCAATACTACAGCCGATTACAATGTAGCAGTTGGATATCTGGCATTAGGTGCAAATACGACAGGAACAAGAAATGTATCTCTGGGTACTGGCTCTTTACAAGTAAACACCACAGGAGAAAGAAATATAGCAGTTGGTTATAATGCTATGGTTTCAAATACGACTGCTAGTTATAACACAGCAGTGGGGTACAGTGCATTAGGTACAAATACTACAGGTACTCAAAACGTAGCTATGGGTAAGGATGCTCTCTTTGCAAATACTGGTTCATATAACGTAGGCATTGGTGAAAATGCTTTATCTACAAACTCTAGTGGTTCAAGTAATGTTGCTGTAGGAAGAAGGGCTTTATTTAGCAACACCACAGCAGATAACAACACGGCAGTGGGTTATCAGTCGCTTTATGCCAATACTACAGGAATTAGAAACGTAGCTGTAGGAATGAATGCTCTTGACGCTAACACTACATCTAATGACAGTGTAGCAGTTGGTTGGGGTTCATTGACTAATAATACAGGTGCTGAAAATACTGCTGTAGGAACAACATCATTAGAAAGCAATACATCAGGTACAGCTAACGTAGCTATGGGGTATAATGCTTTATCAAGCAACACCACAGCATCCTACAACACAGCTGTTGGTTATCAAGCAGGTAATTCTCTTACAACTACTGATGGTCGTAGTACGTTTGTTGGTTATAATGCAGGGCGTCTTTATACAACTGGTGGATTTAACACTGCTGTTGGTCAAAATGCAGGAGCAAACGGCACTACTGGCACATACAATACTTATATTGGTCGTGATTCTGGTGATTTAATTACTACTGGTTCTAAGAACACAATCATAGGTACTTACAACGGCAATGAAGGTGGCTTAGACATAAGAACATCAAGCAATAACATTGTGTTATCAGATGGTGATGGTAATCCGAGAATGAGAATAACTGAAGATGGTGATTATTCATTTGGCTATCACGGAGGAACTACTGTTCAAGGTTCTCATTTCGTATCTGGAAGTTATGGGATATTACAATTAAGACTTTCACATAATAATACAAGTGCTAGAGTTTTAGCAGAGTTTTATGGCAACGGCACAAGAGGTGGCTTTATTCAAGCATCACCCACGGCTACTACATATGGAACAACCTCAGACTATAGAGCAAAAGAAAATGTAGTTGATATGACTGGTGCTATTGATAGAGTAAAGCAGTTATCACCTAAAAGATTTAACTTTATTTTAGATGAAGATAATACCTTAGTTGATGGTTTTCTTGCACATGAAGCACAGACTGTAGTTGCAGAAGCTGTAACTGGAACTCATAACGAAGTAGATGATGATGGCAATGCAGTCATGCAAGGCATTGACCAATCAAAACTAGTACCATTGTTAACTGGTGCATTGAAAGAATCTATCGCAAAGATAGAAGATTTAGAAGCAAGAATAGCAACATTAGAAGGAGCTTAAAATGGATGAACTAACAACAGAAGAAATAGCACAAAACTATACAGCTATGGGTCACTCAGTAGACCTTATCAATGCTATCATTGCAGGTACAGCAATGGCAGATGATACAGTAGAAGATAAACAAGACTGTGTTGATAGGAACGTAGCACACTTAGAGATTATGGTGGCTAAAGACTATTGGACAGATGAAGATATGGCAGCAGTTAACTCTGCAATCACAGCAGGACAAGGATATACAGCATGAGTGATATGATAACTATTGATGGCAAAGAATATAAGCCAGAAGATTTAGATGAAACTCAAAAATATTATCTTATGCAGATAAACATGACACAGCAAGAAGCTGATAATATAAAGGTAAAGTTAGACCAAATGACAGCTTCAAATATGTTTTTCAAAGATCAGTTGGCTAAATCATTAATAAAAGAAGAAGATGAAAAATAGGTATGAATGTTTAAATGTTTTGTAATGATATGTAGTTTAATAAATCCTAAAAACTGTATGCAATTAGAAGACATTAGAGATATTCATAAAACAGAAGAAAGTTGTGTAGAAAGAGCAATAGAGATTGCAACAAAAGTGCCTTATTATTATCCTAATTATAGGGCAATGAAATATAGATGCAAAAAACTTGCGAAAGGGCAGTTAACATGAATAAAACACCGATTGATATGACTGCAGCAACTACAGCAGGTGCATCTTTATTTGGAATGTTGCCAGAAATGGCAGCATTAATAGGATCATGTTTGTCCATTGTTTGGTTTTCTATTCGCATATATGAAACTGAAACTGTTCAAAAACTTTTAGGAAAGTAATGGAGAACTATCATAGATCCAGTAACTATATCTGCTGCTATAGGTGTTGCTAGTTCAGCATTTAATGCAATCAAACAAGGATTTGCTATTGGTCGTGATATAGAGCAAATGTCTGGCGATTTATCTCGTTGGATGGGTGCAGTTTCAGATATAGATCATGCTGAAAAACAAGCTAAAAATCCACCACTATTTAAAAAATTATTTAATGCACAATCTATAGAGCAAGCTGCTATTCAAGCATATGCTGCAAAGAAAAAGCTAGAAGAACAAAGATATGAACTGAAAGTCTTTCTTAATATGACTTATGGGATTAATGCCTATAATGAGTTATTGGCTATGGAAGGTCAAATAAGAAAAGAACGTCAAGAAATGGTTTATAAGCAACAAAGACTGCGCCAAAGAATAATTGAAATAATTGGTTTAATATTTGCCGGGGTTTTAGTTGTTGGATTTTTTGGTTTAATTGCTAAAGTTTGGATTGATAGAGCAAGAGCAGCAGAGCCAGTTAATATTGAAGATATATCAATTATTAGGCAATATAATGACTAAATCACCTTGTGTTGGAGTTTGTAAATTAGATGTAAATAAAATATGCATAGGATGCAAGAGAACCATAAAAGAGATAATGGAAGCATTTAATGCCGGTCGCTGAAACCACTAAAGGGTTAATTGGTGAATATATATGTGCCACTTCTTTGCTCGAACTAGGTTGGAAAGTATCAATGGCACAACAAGATAGTGTGGATTTGTTAGCTTGGAAAAACGATCAATATTTAAGAGTGCAAGTAAAATCAGCATCATTAAGATTAGAAAAAAGCAGAATTACAGCTATTTATCATTTCAATAATGGTAGTGGCAGAAACAAAAAGGTTAAAGGTGTAGAAAGTTATGATATATTGGCACATGTTGGGATCAATCATCGCAGATGCGTATTTAATGCAACCGAGCAAGTACAAGTCTTGTCGCAAAGATACAGAAAAGAATATTTTGAAAAAAATGATGTTGAATATTTTTCGTTTGAAAAAGCATTACAAATAGTAAATCAAAGGAGATTGAAATGAGATGGGAAAACTATCCTAATTTTACAGAAAAAGAATTAGCTTGTACTTTTACCGGGAGATGTTTTATGACTGAGCATTTTATGGGTAAGTTGCAAGAACTAAGAACTGCATATGGTAAACCATTAATTATTACTAGTGGTTTTCGTGATCCAAAACATCCTGTAGAAGCATCAAAGAAAAGACCCGGTGTTCACACTAGAGGATTAGCAGTTGATATAGCTTGCGATGGACAAGAAGCATATAAATTGATTAGATTGGCAATTAATCTAGGTTTTAAGGGCATAGGGATTAAGCAAAAAGGTTCTGGTAGGTTTATACACCTAGACACCTATGAAGAAGAGCCTAGACCTAATATATGGAGTTATTAATATGATACAGGCATTATTACCATTATTACAACCGGCTATGGGCAAAGTTTTAGATTTAATACCAGACCCAAAAGCTAAAGAAAAAGCTAGAATGGAAATGGAAAAAGAAGTGCAAAAAGCAGAGGGTTCTTTTAGGGATTTTGTTGTTGCCTATGAGGGTCGAGGAGATCAAGTTCATTGGACAATACAAATATTAAGAGGATCAGTAAGACCTGTATTAACCTATTTATTAGCAGGTGCTTTTATTTATGGGTTTTTAACTAGAAATGTTGAGCAAGACACTATGGAAATGTTATGGCAGTTAAATTTGCTTTCAATGGGTTTTTGGTATGGTGAAAGAGCAGCAAAGAATTTAGGTGTTAATTTTGGCAAGAAAAAGGAAGAAAAATGAGTGAGTGGGAAAACCTAAAAAAAGAATGGGATAAGGAAGATAAAAAAGCTGAAAAAGGTTTTGGTGAAGAGTGGATAGAAACAATCACTCATTGCTTACCTAGATGTCCTAGATGTCAAGGTGCATTACAAACAGTTAATGTTGGTGGACATGAGCAATGTGTATTATGTCACTCAGTCATTGATGATTGTTGTCAAGGTGCGCCATTATAGGTCAATTTCTATTTGAGTTGATGCAATTTCCCAATTTATAGGATTTTGCATAGCGTCTATTTTTCTTGCCATTAATTCTGGACATTGATTTTTATCTTTAAAATTTCTTGCTACATTTGTGCTATCAGCTGATGCAAATGGGTATTTAGTTCCACCTAAAGCAAGACCTCGCAACATATGTATATATGGAAGATGTTTGTTTTTTTGTGCAAGTAAATTAAATGCCTTGTCTATTCTTGAACACCATCTTTCATC
>Ga0181391_1000542_pt1 | contig 11488 bp, 12 predicted proteins | sample 14SPOviralmetaG_FD_130080 | JGI IMG/M metagenome (GOLD analysis project Ga0181391, IMG submission 130080) | Marine viral communities from the oligotrophic San Pedro Time Series (SPOT) site, San Pedro Channel, CA, USA - 14 SPOT_SRF_2010-08-11 | ecosystem: Environmental > Aquatic > Marine > Strait...
ACACAAGCAACCGTCACTACTTCTACTAATCTCGTACAATCAAATGGTATTAAAACTTATGTGGATAATGCTGTTCCTAGCACACAAGCAACCGTCACTACTTCTACTAGTCTCGTAGAATCAAATGGTATTAAAACTTATGTGGATAATGCTGTTCCTACCACACAAGCAACCGTCACTACTTCTACTAGTCTCGTAGAATCAAATGGTATTAAAACTTATGTGGATAATGCTGTGTCTGGTTTGCAATCGGAGATTACCACTTCAACTGACCTTGATTTCAATGCTTTAACCCTGAGGTCAACTCAAACGATGATAACAGGAGACGCCGAGATTGACCTTTTTGTTATCCAGACTGCTAACAACGAACCGAATCTATGTATCCAACATGGCGAACGTCCAAGCAATAACCCAATCATCCAATGTGCCTCATGGTTACAGTATAACACGGTTTTTATAAACAAGGCACAAAGCACCGCTACACAGGATTATCAATTAGATGTCGGTGGGATTGTTCGTGCTGACAAGTATAAGAACGGAGTTGGAGAACTAGTTATCGCAACCACTGATGAGCATACCTTAACCGGAAAACTCACATGCCCTCATCTAGTCCAAAAAACACAGACCAGTTCAGGGACTTTTTCTACGGGGTCTTCCTTTTTCCTGTCCGCCAGTCCCAACAACAACCACGACGTCAATCAACCAATCGGAGGCAATGTGTTTGATTTAGATAACTACGCCTTAAAATGGGACCTCCCTGGCGATGGGTTTATAGACCCAAATACTGCAACTCTTGTATCTTCTGGTTTCAATGAATTAAATCAAAGAATAGTTGAATTTAAAAAGTCTGGTATTTATAGAGTTTCATTCAATGTATACTGCAAATCCAGTGTAGAGCGAGTCAATCCTTACATCTCTTTGAAATTTAGGGGAAATCTTTCTAATAGTCGTATTGGAAACACATGGGTAAACTCAAACTTCTGTGCTTTTTCTTACATACGAGACTTAGATGACCACAACTTTAGTTCGTGGTCGTTAAGTCCGGTTTTTCTTAACATAAACATAAGCAACAACACAAACAGGTATATGTGTGTTTTTGGACAGTATGGATTACAAGCGATAGGTGGATTAAACACTCCCGCTACAGGAAATACTGGTGCTTGTTATATTGATAACACGTTTGGACTAAGTAATTTGTTGGTTGAGTTAGTTTCGGAAGCATAATATATATATTTTTTATATATACATATATATTATGAATAGAACCTCCGGAAATTCAAGAACATTAAATAATGAATCAGCAAGTGCTTTAGAAACACAAAGCACCGTCACTAATTCTATTAAATTAGTACAATCAAATGGTATCAAAACTTATGTTGATAATGCTGTCCCTACCGTCATAGCAACTGTTAATAGTTCAAATTCTGTAGTGAAATCATCAGGTATCAAAACTTATGTTGATGATAAATTTCTCGGTGGAGAGAGTGTCGTTTTTGATGGGGTTACTACCGGAGTAAATGGACTCACTACTCTTGGTGATGATATAGTATCTCAGACGATGGAGGCAACTAATAAATTTAAAGTTGGTGCATCTGAAATGACTTCAACTTCTGTAGGCGCTACAAATGCTATTATATCTGATACTGCAACATTCGGTTCTAATGCTAGTACAGTAATCGGAAACAGTATTGATGGTCTTACAGACCTAACAGCAACTGGAGAACTAAAGGGTCTTACGGGAAAGTTCGGAAGCAATTTAGCAACTCTAATCGGTGATGATTTTGAAACAGGTGGAGAAATAAAAGGACTTACGGGAAAGTTCGGAAGCAATTTAGCAACTTTAATCGGTAATGATTTTGTGACTGCTGGAGATATAGATAGTAGAGATGTAAATTTAACTAGAAATGTGACTTCTGATGCGTTGAGAGCAAATTTTGACAGTAGCAATAGAGTTAAGGCACTTGCACCAACTCCAAGTAGAGTATCGGGTAATGATGATATGTTTTCAATTAAAGTAAATAATACAGTCACCCGAAGTATTAAATCAAATGGTGCATTTGGCGGGACAAGTGACGATAGATTGAAACATAATGAAGTAAATATTGAGGATGTATTGCCATCTATAAAACTTCTATTACCTCAAAAATATATTAAAACAATACAAAGATATGACGAACACCATAATTTTGATATGTCGGGTGATACCCCAATAGACGCACCGGTAGGGTGGGAATGGCAGAGTGGAATGATAGCACAGGAAATGTTACAAGTTCCCATGTTCGCACATTGTGTAGGAGACAGTAAAACACAAATAGAAGACGAGGGCGAGGAAGAAACATGGACTCCTTACACGATAAAATATGAGATGCTTCACGCTTATTGGTGTAAAGCAATTCAACAACTGCTGGAACGAATTGAGGATTTAGAAAGTCAAATATAATATTTTTTTTATATTTATATTGTATAATGACCGATGTTAAACTATATTTAAAGTCTAATAATGGTACCGAGAATGGTGGAGTTGAAACTGATGTAACCTTTAATGTTGTTCCACCTCTATCAACAAACAACTTTTTTGATTTTACACTAACCTTGGAATCTGCTGAAATCCCAATATCGTTTTATAATATTAATAGTGATAATAACACATTCATTCACACCTCCACTGGGGAACCCCCAGCAGACACTACGCTTACCATTCCAATTAAAAACTACACAGCAACAGAACTCGTCACAGCACTTAATACCGTAATGACTGCTCTTGCTATTACTACAACATATGATAGTCAAACTAATAAATTTACATTCACTCATGCTTCTTCCAATTTTTCGTTGAAAGGAAATGCTTTTAGGGTTCTCGGGTTGCTTCCTACTGTTGCGAATTCATCCACAAATAATGTTTTAGTATCTCCCAATATGATTAATTTAATGTATCCTAGAAATGCATTTTTAAAATTAATTAGCACACAAGACACCACCTATAACAAAACAATCGCTAAAGTTCAATTGTCTGCACTTGAATATGAAGTCGTTTATTTTTCAGGAACAGTAGCAAGTGAATTCTCTGTTACATTAACTGATAAAGTATTATCTAGTGTCAGAGTAGCAGTCGTGAATGATGAAGACGAACCACTCGGGGGCGCCACATCTCTTAACGGTATTCCATGGAGTATTGGTTTAAAAATTAGAACAGTACCAGTCTAAGGTGATTCCATTTATTTTATTATTATTATATTATATAATATAAATGTCCCACACGGATAGTTTCCACCCTAATGTATTCACATTTAACCAGCACACACCCTATTCACCACCTAATCGTGTTCCTACTATTATGGTTAATGGTGAAAAAAAGTGCCAACCCGGTTTCATACTACAAGATGGTTTATGTGTTCCCGATGACTTTTATTATGTTAGTGATGGCGGAAATCAACCAGACCCTGAACCACCTACACCATCTCCTTTCCCACCTAAACCTATAATAATTAATGGAATGGTCGCAACGGATTCTGCCGGTCTTCTCGCACTCGCTGGAATCCTAGGCATTGATTTAACAAAAGATGATATTTCACAAATATTGTCGGGTGGTTCTGCAAACGGAATTTCATTAGATACAAATGGAACCATTAAAGTTAATGAAGATGTTGATGATGCCGGAAGACTTGTTGGTAGAGATGGTAATATTTTATTTGAAGACGATGACGCACCATATTGGGATAATGTTTCGGGGGTATGGCGATATGGTAGCGATGAATCTGAGGAATTAACACCCTTATTGGAACAGTATAATAAAGGTTTTGAACTGTTAAGGCAAAGCGAAGGTGATGGAATTGAATTAACTAATTTACAACAAGATGCAATTGATTCTGGTATAGCAAAAAAACAAGACTTTACAGATTTAAGTCGTGAAACTGGAATAGAGTTAGTTGATTTTAAATCAGAGGAAACTAAACAACAAGATATATCACAAATGAACGACCGTGAACTATCAGACTGGAAAACAGATAACTTTGAAACTGCTACACAACAAGAACTCAACGCTTATTATGATAGATTAAATGAACTTACTGATATAGCAACCGGTGATATGGACGATGTACCTTTGGTAGATAAGGATTTAGCAACTATGTCAAAAGAAGAACTCTCCACATGGAAACAAAACAATTGGGATAATGCCACTCCTCAAGAAGTCGCCGATTATTATAGAAGATTAAACAAAATTACTGACGATGCTTTACCAGATAGAGAACCCTTCACACAGGAACAAATCCAAAATATGACTACCGAAGACTTACTCGGTCTTCAAGATAAAAAACTTACTACTGACGAAATTATTAACATTAATAAAGAACTGCGGGGACGTAATCCACCACCATCAAAAGCAGGGCAATTAAATGCTGACGACTTTGCTCTAATGAGTGATGAAGAAATTAAGAATGCATTACCAAATATGAGTCAAGAAGAATTAGATATATTAAAACAAACTAAACCTGATATTGTTTCGGGCGTAGATGACGAAATAATATCACAAATTCAATTCAACGACGCAGTAGCACAAGCGGTTGCACAAGGTGCCGATGAAGCAGAAATAGATGCCATGACTGATGCCTTTGCGACTGGAGGTATTGATGCCGTAGCAGGAGCAGTTGATATGCCCATCACCATAATGGGTGCCGGTGCGGGTGCTTTGGCGTATATTAGCGGTAACAAAGAAACAAAAAAAGATTTAGCAAAGGACGCCGGTAAGTCACAAGACTGGTTTGATAAAAATGTAGTAGATACAGGTGCAACCGCTATATCAAACACAGGACGTGCCTTTAAAGAATCGGGCGATTTGATTGGTGGTCTTTTTAAGAACAAAAACAAGAACAAAAGAAATAAGAATAAAAAGAAAATGGTTGAATCAGTCAAACCTTCCGAAACACCTCCTGAATAATATTTAGGAAAAAATAACTTAAAGATATTATCTAATGTTATATATATATGACCGAACCTAAACAATTGAAGACACTCCAAACTATGACCCTTACTGCTTACGATAATAATAAAAAACAAAAACAAATCAAAAACTGGTATAAACAGTATGGGATTATTGTTGAAACCGATGAACAATATAATTTCTTTAAGGCAAATCGTGCAACAATTATCAAAGCATTACCCCTGTATAACGACATTAAAAAACACTTCCCTTCGTTCTTGGACGATGGAATTCAAACATATTAATTTTTATATCAATTAAGAAAAAATTGATATAAAGAAATATCTGTATAGAATATATATAGATGGCGACCAACCAACTACCCACACTTACAGAATTTATTAGTCCTCGTGAGGCACATTTCACTCTCAGTTTATCATACGAAGAATTCTTTAATACCTTTCCAAAAGAAAAAAACGATGATATTGCTAAATCAAGAAATTACTACTGTATGATTAGAAAATATCTTTTATCACATGTAAGTCGTAAGTTTGAAGGCGAAACAATTACTTACAAGTTCTCAGGCAAACAAACCAAAGGCAGAATATACGGACAACACCCTTCTGGTATGTGTCTTCAAAGAATTCATAAATCATTAAGATGCTTCTTAACTAAGGAACTATACCATGATTATGATATTAAAAACGCACACCCTACAATATTGTGGTCCCTGTGTAAAAAACATAATATAGAATGCCCCAATCATGAATACTATGTAAATAATAGGAGTGAGGTGCTTAAAAATAACGCAACAGATAAAAGTGAGATGCTAACAAAATTAAATCAAGATTCACCGAAAAATGGTAAAACTAAATATCTTAAAGACTTGTTTAAAGAATGGGTCGTAATTAAAAAAAAGTTATATGATATTTACTATGATGACTACCATATTGATGGTGATAATGGTAAAAATCCAATTTCATCAATAATCAATCGTTTGTTTTGCGAGGAGGAACGACAATTGTTAATCAAAGCAACAACAGGGTTGTCGTATGATACGAATATGTTTGATGGTTTCCTCAGTCGTCAAAATTGTGATATTAAAAATTCTACACTATACGGTGTCCCAATTGTCTGGGAAGAAAAAACAATTGAGAGCGATATTGTTGTTCCTGTGGATTATGAAATACCCGATAATGATGGAGATACATATAAAATTATGAAACAAGAGTTTGAAAAAGAATATTGTAAAGTGCTTCATTTATCCGGTTTTGTGAGAATTGATATTGAAGGTAATGTTATTCAATACAGTAAAGAACAAATCAAAATTATGTTTGAAGATAAGTATTTTTTAAAAACAGACCCAAACACATTAAAAACTGTTAAGTCCCCCTTTATTGATACTTGGTTAAAAGATGATATGAAACGCTGTTACACTAAACTTGGTTGTTATCCTGACGAAAAAAAATGTCCCGATGATGTCCTTAATACATGGACTCCTTATGCTGTTGAAAAAATGGAATTACATAATTACGATGAAAATGTTGTCACTATCTTTAAAAACCATGTAAGTATCTTATGTAATCATGATACTGTTGTTACTGCTTTTATCTTAAAAGTTATAGCACACTATTTTCAATATCCTGATGGTAAATCAATATTTCCATCATTTATAGGAGAAGAAGGCAATGGTAAAACTATTTTATTTGAGGGTATTGCTCTTATGATGGGGGGAGAAAAAGTATTCGTAACAACCGACCCTTTGCGTGATTTTCTTGGAGAGTTCAACGGTGATTTAGCGGGTAAAAAATTAGTTGTAATGAATGAATTGAACCCTAGTGAATTAGGAAGAGCAGAGAAAAAATTTAAAAGTCTTATTACTGATAAACCATTACACATAAATCCAAAAAAAGAAAAAAGATATGATACACAATCATATCATGTATTTGTTGGTATGCTTAATCCAAGAACTGAAGGTGATGGTGTTAGGTCAAAAGAAGGTGATAGAAGAAATATTATTATAAGATGTAGTGATGAAAAAATTGGTGATACAAAATATTTTAAACAGTTGTGGAAGATTTTTGAAGATGAAAATTCTATGGCGTCTTTGTATAAATACTTTATGGAAATGCCCGATGTTCCTTTTAGATTTACAGCAGATATGCTCCCTAAAACGGATTATCAAGAGAAGATTCAACAAGCAAATAGGTCTTATATTGATTTATGGTTAGAAAGTATATGCGAACAGAAATCTGTCGCAAAATTTGATATGACAGGTCTAGATGCTTTGAATAATTACCTTACTTGGACTAAAATAAATAATATCAAACAAGAGTTTGAGATGAATATTGTTAAAATGGGTCTAAGATTAGCAAATATCCGTGAATGTAGTAAAAAGAAAACAAACAAAGGGGCGGTATATTCACTTGACCTTGATGCGTTAAGAAAGAGATTTATGATAGGTTGTATGATAAAAAAAGAAAATGGATATGATAGCGATAAGTCTGTTGAGAGCGATTGTTCTGGTATCTAAGATAAGATTGATATTACGATTTTATCTTAGGTGACGGGTGATGGGTGACGGGATGAAATCGGGTTCGTCCCCGATGGGTGGTATATTTTTTGAAAAGTCCATTTTGGCGTTTTTTCAAAAAATATACTTGGGTTTGAGATTCTGGTGAAAACAACCCGTCACCCGTCACCCCGTCACTTTAGACTGAAATAGTGGGTATCTACTGGTGTTCCCTTATTATTTTACTACTTAATAAGTCTAAAACAACCCGTCACTATTATATAAAAAAGGAAAAGTCAGTAAGGATTAACACTTTAAAACAAAAATAGGTAGTTTAGGATTATCACTATAAAACCAAATTTAAGAAATCTCAGAAAGCAACTTACTTAGACCAACCTTTCGCAGGTTCTCTTTTTCTTTTTCTTTACTAATTTTTTTATAATGTTCCTTTTGTTCTTTTTCATCTTCATAGCAATCATAACACATTCCATATTGTTTATCAACAATCCATTTATCACACTCACTGCATTGTTTCCAGTTCGGCATACTTATTTCCCTTCTATTCAACATATATAAATGTTTCAATTTTTTTTAAAAAAATAAATATTAGTAAGTTTTTAAGATAGTATTTTTAAAATAAAATCTCACCATACTATATACAAAATGAAGTCAGTTCTAGATTTACTAGATGGATATATCACTAATAACCCTACGTTATCACGAGGAACCATAGCAATATATGAACGCTTAGCAAAAAAGTATGACGATATTGATTTAACAAAAGCAACATATCAAGACATCATGCAAATTGTAAAAAGGGAAACCAACCCGAACACCCAAGCGGCGGTTCTTAACCTAGCAATCATTCTAACCAAAACCAGGTACGAGTTACACAATAGACTGCAAAAAGAACGAGAACCACTCAACAATGAAATAGACAGCAGACGCAAAAAGAAACTAAAAGAAGATAACGAAGACTTACCCAACTACGATGATTTGGTGGATGTACTGCAAGGTATGACCGGAACAGATTATTTAATAAACTATATGCTAATCAATTATGCTTTTAGAAATAGCGATTTTATGCTTAAAAATATAAACCTAAAAAAGGATATACCCGAAGATAAAGAGAATTATGTATACTATAATAAAAAACTGAGATGTATATCATTATTGATCTCAAATTACAAAACTTCCAAATCATATGGGAAAAAAGTCATATCTATAAATGACCCAAAGTTTTTGAAAATATTTAAAGATCTAAATTTACAGGACGGTGATTATCTTCTCACAACAAACAAAGGATCAAAACCGAGTATCAGTTATTTAGCGGATATTGTGCAACGCAAATCTATTTCAGGTCTGGGTGAAGGAAGAATCTTTAAAATTATAGTAAAAGATTTATTAAGTAAACACAAATACAAAAAGTTAGAAGAAGTGAGTGCATCAAGAGGTACATCATTAGCGGTTATTCTTTCATCGTATAATATGATGAATAACGAAGGGGTTTAATTAAAATCTCATACCTATATATTATGAGTGAATCCAAAGTAGATAGTTTAGGGGAAACGAGTAGCGGAGATGAAAAAGAAAGCGAGAAGATAGAACAAAACGACACGGTAGTAGTAGAGGTGGAAAAGAAAAAAAAACCTAGAAAACCACTATCAGAGGAGGCACAGAAACAACGGTTAGAGAATTTACGGAAAGGAAGGGAGGCGGCACATGCTAAAAGGCGTTCCTTAGAGGCGACCGTCAAGGTAGAGAAAATAAAAAAACTTCAAGGCGAAGTTGATAAAGCGAAGGAAGGTGAAAAGAAATTTAAAACAGAAAAGAAAGAACTTGAAGTTTCTAATCCCGCAGAAGCACCAGAAGGCGTCCAAATAATAAAGAAGAAAAAGAAGAAGAAGATTATTATAGAAGAATCATCATCGTCAAGCGAAGAAGAGGTGGTTGTTCGTAGACGAAAGAAGAAGGATTTACCACCAGCACCGCCACCGCCACCACCCGTAGCACCTCGTCGCCCACCACCTACAGCAGAGGAACGTCAAGCAGTAATAGAAAGAGCAAATGAAAACAGAGAGAGAGCATTACAGTTTGCGAAACAAAAACAAATGCAAGACACTATGATGCGAAATATATTTGGTTAAAACTTATATATTGAAATAATATCTTTTTCAATATATAATGGTGAAAAGTATGGAAATTAAAAAAAGCACATCAAAGGGTAAGAAATATACTGCTGTGTTTAGCAAAGACGGAAAGAAGGTTAAAACAACTCAATTTGGGGCGTCGTCTTATACGGATTATACAAAAGGAGCAACTGAAGAACAAAGAAGGGCATACCGCAACAGACATGGTAACATGCTAAAGAAAACTGATAGCATGAGTGCATCACACCTTTCATATTATTTACTATGGGGAGAATCAAAATCTTTAACATCTAATATATCTGCATATAAAAAAAGATTTGGTTTTAAGTGAGTTATTTCAATTTAGATTTAATCTTCTCATATAAATCCATATCTTGTGGTTTCTTACCCTTCATTCCGGCATACGATTTCATCACAAATGCATAGATTCTGGCGTATGCCCACTGCTCAGGACTTTTAACCGATGGTCTAACAGATGATGGGTTGGATTTATAAGCGCCTACACCACGATCAAAAACATCATCAAGAACGCTCTTGGGTATACCAGTTAATTTAGTAATATTAGATTTACTATTAGATTTATCTTTTGGTTGATTGAATTTTGAATTGAACTTTTGTTTATAAGAACTCATATAATAATATATAATAGTATATTATTTTAAATACCACAAGCACAAGCATCAGCATCATCTTGAAAGATTATATATTCATTAAACCCTTTTCTAAATGCCTTCGTAGGACATTTAGAATTGAAATCGCAGAGTAAAAAACCATATTTACCTTGTGTCGCCATTTGGTATGCTAAATCAAATTTATTAACATCTAAACTGCTTCCAAGTTCGTCACGAATTTTTGCAAGTTGTTTTTCTTGTTTATTTTTAAACAACATCAGATTCGTACAGTTTTCTCTTATCACTCTGCCTACACCCTGACTCATAGAATATGTTTGTGAAATTATAATAACTCCCATACCACAAGCACTGCGTTTAGAACCATCACTCTGCATAAACTCGTCACTAAGTGGTGCGATATGGCGGTTTAGTGATGCGATGCGTGATAGCGAACTGGATTGAGATATAACCGGTGAACTTAATATATCATCAAGAATACAACACGATTGAGGTGGGCGTTCTTTTGAATATTTCCACATAGGTGGTTTAGCATCTTCGTCTAAATAACCTAATTCAAAGTAATACAATATTTGTGATTCATTCAATTCTTTACCGTTCTTCAGTAAATTCCTGAATTCATTATATCTTTTTTTCTCAATTAAGAATTTCTCCCACTCATCTCTATCCGCTTCAACCCTACCTACTACCTCATCAATAGCAGTTTTAGTAGGTTCAAACACGTCTTCCACATTTATGATGTCGCCGAAATAAGATTTATTAGACAACCATGTCGGCGTTATTAAATACACACGGTCGTAAGTTTTATCCTTTTTTGCTTGACGCATGAGTTTAGACACAGCATAGGATTTACCACTGTTTCTTACAGCACTCACATACATAAGAGGGGGTGCTTTGATAGCATCGGGAGGCGTCATATAAGCGTTGCTAACACCTTGTTTTGGGTCGGTATCGCTTCCATAAAGATTCTTAATTTTCTTTAACATGACTTTCGGCATTCTATTATATTATGATAAGATAATAATATAATAAATTCAAACTGTACCCGCCAACGCTTCTCCTGCATCAACAACACCTCCGGCGTTGGAACCAGTAAATTTAAACCAACCACAGTCAGATACAGCGTCACATTTAAGTTTATAAATTTTATATGAAACAACTAACATCAAGACACCACCACACATTTTTAAAGTATCACTTACGAAAAACTCAACCACTTTTTCAGTAGTCATATATATAATATAATATAATTATATATATAATGGACGATGAAGAGGCA
>Ga0181391_1000546_pt1 | contig 11469 bp, 8 predicted proteins | sample 14SPOviralmetaG_FD_130080 | JGI IMG/M metagenome (GOLD analysis project Ga0181391, IMG submission 130080) | Marine viral communities from the oligotrophic San Pedro Time Series (SPOT) site, San Pedro Channel, CA, USA - 14 SPOT_SRF_2010-08-11 | ecosystem: Environmental > Aquatic > Marine > Strait...
GTGTTGAGCCTCAGCTGAATTTAAAATGTAACACGCGCGGTGTCTCCTTCGGGAGACTAAGGCCGGCGTGTACAACGCGAAACCTTGCACAAATGCCCCCTACCGTTAAACCCAACACTCGACTGCAACTGTCCGATCTCCTGGACTGGATGGAGGCGGAGGGTATTTCCCGTGACGGTATTGCCGAGGCTGTACGTCGGCCTTCGGACGACGAAGATAACGAAGTTGTGCTCGAAGAGAACGTCCCTTCTTACGAAGTATTGGCTTCTCGCAATCAACCGCGCGTGAGCGGTAAGATATGCATCGAAGTTAAGGTAAGAGACAGTGAGGCCACTGAGAAATGGCCCCTTGACGCATTCGTAGATGAAGATGGGTGTTTTACAGATGAAACGGTATGTCAGTGGGTGAACAACTGGAATGATAAGGCAGCAAAATTCCCAGACAATAAAAGAGTGTGCTTGATGTGCTCTAGGCGTGCAAAGAAGGGGTTTACAATCTGTGGACACTGTTCAAATAAGGGCCTTAATGATATCATCTACGGTTAAGTTAATTATAGTCGGTGTCTCCTTCGGGAGACTAAGGCCGGCGTTTTATACACAACAATTTCTATCCTTACGAGGGGGTCTTGGATAGGTTACAGGACACAGCCAATTGGCAAATGGTCTACCTAATAGAATAATTAAATCGCGTAAAATACATTCTACCCTCTTTTGTATACTAGATACCGTTTGCGGTTTTATAACCGAATTGCATGTTCCCATCTTATAATAATCAAATTATAAATTTACTAGAAAATATAAAAGTTAGATTTAAATTTAGACATTCATTTGAAAAGCAAAATAATGTACATGTTCTACATAGCTGAGACTCCGCGGGAAAAGAAACAGGTTGCGCTTTATTGGGAGCAACAAAGAAAACTGGCCGCAAATATAAAAGACTCTTATGACAAGGTAGAAGAAGACGCCTATCACTCAAATTTTTATCAAAAGATTTTATCTTATGATAAATCTGTTCGTCCCGATTTTTTTTCTCCTCTTCCTAAAAAACTGAAAACTGAAAACTGAAAATGAAAATAGAAGTTTAATTTAAAATAATAGAGTCTTTAGACTATTATAAAAATGAAAGGATTAAACGGTGATATAAGAAACCCGTGTGCAGAACAGTTGTGGACAGATAAACATGGTACACCTAAAAGCGAAAAACAAAATATTACAATTTTAGAACATTATAATATGATTTTAGACATAGCGAATAGTAGTTTGTTTTTAAGTCTTAAAAAATATTTATATGGGCAAGACATTAACACTACTGAGATCGAAAAGAGAAAAAAAGATGTAATTGATATAAAACAAAAAATTGAAGACCTACAAGGAACAAAAATTGCTGAAAAAAAATAAACTAAGGTAAACTTTTACAAATTAAACTTGAACAAGATATTATGAATCCGTGTGTTTTTGCATTGACAATTATTGCGTATACCGTATCGATTACTAAATCAGACTCAGCTAAGAATAAATACGTTCCTTACAATAATGCGTATAACGGAGGGGGGCCACATAGCTATTACAATAAATTTCCAAAATTTCAATATAAATCTATTAGCGATTATTCTCCAAACGGGGTTTACGGATTAGTTGTTCCGGTTAAGATGAAGCCAAAAAATAAACCGAAAAATAAAGACAACATTTAAGCTTATCAATAAAATTAGTCCTTTGGGATATAAAACACGCAGTAAGAAAATGCCTAAATATATTCAAGTAAAAACAGAGGAGGAATATTGTAATACATCGCTTGACGAAGAACATGTAAATTATATCAAAACGGTCGTGAAAATAAAGATACATTTATCAAGATTTTAGAAAACGACAGGGCTCTTTCAAATATGCTTTATGATATGATTAAAAATATTAATGTAACTCCTCCAAATTCTCCCTAAATACTAAAAATTTGCAAAAAAAAATAAACATTAGAATCCTCCGGGATTAAAAGATTGAATTAAGAATGATCGATCTATAACAGACATCATAATATTAAAAATTTTACCCGGTCGTCTCTCTTAGCCACGAAGTCTTTGAGAGGCGATGTCTGGACGAAGCGGGTGTCAAGGTGAAGACGAGAACTAACGGAAATACTCGGGCGGATGGTAGGCCACCATTCGGACTCTAGCCCGGTCACTGCCTTAAGCAACAATACTTTGCTTTTTATGAAAGTGTTGGTTCAGAAGACAATGTCTTACTGGATGCTTAAGGACGCTCTCCTGGAATGGGTGATGGAAGGTTCAAATCCTTCCGGAGCGACCATGAGTATTTTGTGAGCTCAACTGTTCTCGGATGTACCAGATCCTTGACTTAAGAGTTATCCTCTCCATGGGATAATAGGTTTCCCGGCCAAGTTAATATAAATTAATTATGAATTAATTATGAATCAATTATTTATTTATTTTTTGCTCCTTCGGGGGCAAAAATTTGGCGCAAGAAATAATAATGTCTTACATTATGACGAATATCCCCCTTGATGCTCAATGGGTGTTCTATCTTTGTCGTGAGATGAATTTTTGTACTTGCGACGCCCAGTCTTTTATTAAAGAACATCCGGAAGTAATAGAAGTTTCGCCACCAAGTGTAACTAGACTTACAAGCCAAGAAAAACACTACATCAGGGCTGATATTTCAGAAGCTCATGGGGAAGGTCTTGTTATTTACAATTAAAATGAATTTGATATTCTTCGGAATAAAAATAAACACGTCGAAAACAACATCCCAATTGAATTTAATGGAATACAATTTTATCCTCGAAAACGATTTTGATTTAATAATAATTAAAAAGTCTGTTCGTATAATTTTTGTAGAGAATGTTGGTCAAGATCTTGAACAACTTTGTCTAGAAGAAGAACAATACGAAGAACTTTTAAATTATTACTCTGATTATGACACTTGGTAAATATTAAAACAAAATAAAAAACGTTTCCTTCGGGAAACAATAAACATGGTTTGCGCTTTTAGTTTAGTTTATTTTGAATGCCATGTAGATGTAAGTTCCTCCTGAAGCGTTAAGTTCGCTATCTGAACCATTAGCTTCAAAATTATTTGAATTAAAATTTAACCATTTATCACCACTATTAATTTGTTCTGCTTGATCGTTATTTGCTTCTAGTCTATCATTTATTGGATTTGAACCGCTTCTTTCACTGTCATATACTAGCCAACCACCTGTGCTATTACTTCTTTTTACAAGAACAAAGTTGGGTTGAAATCCTAATGTAACCGCGTTATTATTACTGCCACTGCCAGCATAACTTCCAAATTTACTATATCCTGATATACTTCTAAAACAATAAGCAATTATCTCTTGGCCTGCGGCACCAGTAAAAGATGGATTAAATACTGTTGAATTTACCGTACTAAATAAATTAGTGGCGGCGGCCTCACCGGCATTCGTGTCTAATCTCATATATTTAGTTATACCCATTGCACTGTGATATACATACCAATTTTCAACACCATCAAGTCTTTTTAATATTATCATATCTGGAGCGGAAGATAAACCATGCGGAACTCGAGCATCTGAGCCCGGTGATTCATTTTTAAACTTGACTATGCTAAATCCTGCATTTGTATTTGCACTGACTGTCGCTTGCATTGAGCTTGGATATTTAGTGCCAATATTTAATGTACTATTTTGTGATGTTGTTTCATTATACAGATTAGTTATACTTACTGCGGTTAACGCTTTATCGTAAATTCTAACTTGATCTATTTTTCCCGAAAAAAATTGTTGATTCCGCGCTGCTCCTATGTAAAAATCGGTATTTACAATAGTATAAGTTGTAGAAAAAGACAAATCAGCAGCGCCGTTTATATATAATTGAACGTCTCCTGCGTTATTTACTATAGTTATATGCGTCCACGTATTATTCGGTACTGAAGCTGTGCTATCTCCAAAAGAGTTTCCCCACCATCCAAAATTTAATTTATTATTTGCACTGATAAATGTTAAAAATGCTTGACCGCCACTGTTATTCCCAAACATAATAGGAGTGCCATTCGTATTGGTGGGATTCACCCAAAAACTAATAGTAAAAACAGGATTCCCTGACATACCTACTGCTCCAGAACCGGTTGAACTTATTACACTATTAATACCATTAAACTCTGCTCCTTTATTAAAATTACCACTTGAATTGTATGTAACATTAGAAGCAGTCCCATGATAATTACCTGTTTCGTCATACGCATTGTCTTCAAACTTATATACTGCTTTTGCGTCTACATCTGTTGTAGATTGTATTATCGTAGGAATTGATCCCCCACCTTTCCATATCCAAGCCACATAAGTTTCTGTACTCATATTTACAGAGTTATCACTACCTAAAGTAAATCCATCTGAATCAAATGAAGTGAATCTATTTGAATCAGCGCCATAATCGGCACCATTTGTATTTGAATATATTCTACTTTGTACACCTCTTACCTCGTCCAGCCAATAATGATTATCTACTTGCGACCTACCTTTCATCCAAACTAATCCAGGGCTAAATCCCACCCCTGTTACCGCTCTATTCGCAGCCCCTGTACCTGTATAAAGTATTGTCTTAAAACTATTAGCAAGTGTTGGTGTCGTTGAGGGAAGCGCGGCTGCAAATGCTAAATATATATAAGTTGTTCCACTACTATTAACCTGTCCCTGACCACCCCCACTACCTCTTATTTTAAATCCAGCTGTTAAAAAATCAATTTGCGCTCCGGGTTCACTTGTTTCGACCGCATCACTATCGGCAAATAATCTATCACCTCTTGGATTTACTGTTTCTCTTTTATTATCAACCATAAACCAGCTATCTGTTACAGTTGTTTTTATCATTAAAAATGCAGGGGAAAATCCTAGGTTTACAACAGGTCCATCGTCTGACGCATTTCCAGTATAACTACCAGCTTTTGAAAATCCTGGTGTGTTTGTAAAACAATATGCAATATATGGGAAGCTGCCGCTGTTTGTTCCTGTTTCAGTACCTAGGGAAAAAGTAGTAGCTGTAGTAGCCCCGTTATTCCAAGCGGTTGCGTTTGTAGCCTCTGCATCTTGGGTATTAAGAACCATGTTTTTAGTAGGCCCCGAAGCTGAATTATAAACATACCAACCATATCCCGGCCTTGTTCTATTTGTCATAATGATATAATCTGGAGCTGAACTTAATCCATGCCCTACAGTAGCATTACTTCCAGAACCTGTAAATTGAACTATAGAAAACCCTAATGTATTATTTGCTTGAACTTCACTTTGAATACTTCCATCATTATTTGTGCTTTTATTTCCTCCATTCGCCTTCCAGCACCATGCCACATACTTTACTCCACTTTCATTACACTCATTATCATTACCTAAGGTGAAACCATCGTTATCAAATGATTGCAATCTTTGTGTTCCTGTTCCTTCCTGATTAGTATTATTTGAAGCTAAGAATTTTTGGACTCCTCTTGAAGAATCATATAGATTATGATTTTCTACTGAATTTCTTTCTTTCAACCATACAAAATCCGGTTTGAATCCCACTCCTGTAACCTGTAAACCTGAAACGCCCGTGCCTGTGTATAAAACAATATTAAAATGGTCTGCAACATTAACATTATTAACTGTTATAGAGTAAGTTCTTGTTGTAGATTGGTTTTCTTTATCTTGTGCCTTAATAGTAAAATTACTAGTTGTGTTTGCAGAAACATCTGAAGCGGTCCCTGTTATAGCCCCCGTAGATGCATCTAAACTTAAACCTGAAGGTAAAGAACCTGAGATAACTGAATGCGTTATAGTTCCTCCGTCTGGTTCTGTCGCGACTACAGATAAATTAACTACTGTTCCCTCATCTACCGTGCCTAAGGTACCAGCACCATGTGTGAATTGAGGAGCACCATTATAAGAAACAGCACTAGGTATGGTAGCACTCCCGCCCGTGGTGTTAGAAATTACAAGAGCATATGACCCAGCGGGTTTAGCTGGCGCCAAAACAGTCATTTGAGTTACGTTGTTTATAGTTATTGTGGAAGGCACTGTTCCGTCTATAGTACACGTAGTGCCTGTTACAAAATTATTACCATTTATTGTTATTTGCCCACCAGCTGTATCTAAAGCTGTCTCGCCGGGGTTAGTATATTCTAGAGATGAAAATGTTGGAGACGGACTAATCGAATCAACCCATGCTAAGGTTCCTGAGCCATCTGTTTTTAAAACTTGATCCGCATCGCCGTCATTATTTGGTAAAGTTAGTGTGTAACTCGCGGCTGCAGAATGTGGCGGGCCTTTTATTGTTATACCATGTGAGTTATTCTCACAATTTAATTTGAATGATCCCGAGCCTCGTGTAGTATTACCTTTGAATACTACACTACCTGTCCCGTGTGGATCTAAATCTATATCGGCATTGCTTGTTGTAACGATGTCATGACCGGAAACATCTAAATCGCCGCCTAACTGTGGACTAGTATCACTAATTAGATCTGATGAGCCTCCGCCATCCAATGTAACCCACTGGGTTCCATTATGAAATTGATGCGCAGTAACGGTGGTATTGAATATCAACATTCCAGTCCGAGGCTTGTCGCCGGAAAATGCGTTAATCTCTGCTTGATTATAGGAACCGACTGTTATGGCCCCATTACATACCAAGGACTCTCTTCCCGTGATGACGATCTTTTCGGCGGTGTGTGTGCCGTCGATGTGTGTAAGATTGCCCTTGATCTTAAAATCATTTAGATCTAAATCTCCTCCTAGTTGAGGAGATGTATCTTGTACTAATTTTAATTCCTTTTGTTGGATTAGTTTTATAGCGTTATTTATAATTCCAAATTGTGTAGTTATATCTTCACGCGATAACCGCCCACTAGACATTTGTTATAATATTAATATTTAAATATATATTTTAAAACATAAATATTAATTGTATATAATAATTGTCATTTTCTGGGTCATTGTAATTAAAGAGAATTGTGAGTTTACTCATTTATGTAATGTAATGTAATAGAAATGTAATGAAAATGTAATATTTTTTTTAACTCCAACTAACACTACCAGTTCCAGTTGTTCCTCCAGATGTGCAGGTAATTTGAACGTATTTATCGCTCCCAGCGGTAGTTTCACTACTCATAGTAAGACCTGTAAAACCAGCAGCAGATATAGTATATGTGCTTGGATAACGAAGAATGATGACGCCATCACCACCTCTACCTGCTGTTCCTGAACCACTATTACCGCCGCCGCCGCCACCAGTTCCATCTGTTCCTGTGTTATTATTAGCATTACCACCGCCGCCATTTCCACCCGCTCCTGGGTGGGTTGGTTGTGGTCCTTGAACTCCGCCGCCACCCCCACCTCCTCTAAAAGTTGGTGTTCCTGTAATTGAACTTTGTATTCCAACTCCTCCATCACCTCCATTAGAAGGATAACCATTTTGTCCTGTTCCCCCAGCACCTCCGCCACCTCCGGCATAATATGAACTGGAGTCGTGCGCCCCTGTTCCACCATCAAAACCTTGAGCAGCAGTTCCAGTTCCTCCACCCTGTCCTACTCCGCCACCTCCTCCAGCACCGCCATTCTTGCTTGTTGAACCTACATTTGTAGCACCGCCGCCTCCGCCAGTAGAAGTAATACTCCCAAAAACACTATCCGTTCCAGGATTACCATTGTAAGTTCCAAAACCAAATGCTCCTCCAGCACCAACTTGAACTGTATAATTAGTCCCTAAAAATATATTCAACTGACTTTCAGGTGTAGTATTACGCCCTGACTTTTCATTACCAGTAGTACCAGTATAAGATGTTCTGTATCCTCCAGCCCCACCACCTCCGCCAGGTGCTACATTAAAATCGGCGGCACCAGCACCGCCACCAGCAATCACAAGATAATCTAATGAAAATTTTAATATAGTTTCTGTGATGTCTGTCCAAGCGCCATTATTATACATTTGTAATGTTCCCGTAGTGCTATTAGATATTACAGTAAAATTATCAACACTGGTTAAAGCATTTCGTGAAGTAGTTGAATGTCTTGTAACTCCCACGGGCCCATGTTCCCATGTAGGATTCCCAGATCCGTTTCTGGTTAGGACTTGACCTGATGTTCCTCCAGAATATAACAAACTTAATAATTGGTTAAACTCAAAGGCGGGCATTTTACTAATATCTTATTATTTTTTTAATTAATTCTAAATTTAAAATTAACGAGTTTCTAGTGCAGCAATTCTAGATTTTGCAGCATCTAGTTCAGTGCTTAAATCCTTGACTGCGTTAACCAATACGGTTACAAGGGTAGAATACTTCATTCCATAATTATTTCCATCGGGTGTTAAATTAGTAAATAACCTATCAGTATTATCATTTGCAAATCCAATTTCTTTTTCTAGTAGTTCTACGTCTTGTGCTATAAAACCGACTTCGGTTTTATTTTCTTTTTTTGAGCCATCTGGGGTCACTTTAGTTATATCATCGTCTGTAACGAATCCTTTCTCGTTTCTAGGTAAATACCAACTTCTTCTATCCCACTTGTAAGTAACGGGTTGCATTTTTTTAATAAATTCTAAACCATTTGTAAAGTTTGTAATGTCAGTTTTGTCACGTTTATCAGAACCGTTAATAGTGGTTTGTGCACAATAAAATGCTGCCATATTATTATCTCCTATACAAATTGTATTGCTCGTGGAGCCGTTGATGTTGACTGGTGAGCTACCAGTACCTGCCTCTTTTCCAATGCAGATATTGTTTGTACCGGTTTGTATATTTTCTCCCGATTTATATCCAACTCCAACATTAGAGTGGGCCTCGCAGCTTTCTAATGCTTGAAAACCTACAGCCACGCAGGCGGTCCCCCCGGTAAGTTTCGTTAATGATTCATGTCCTATTGCAACATTGTGATGTCCTGAATTGATTCTTCTCCCAGCGTCTCTTCCCGCCGCAACGTTTTCATATCCGCCTGCTACAGAGTGCAGGGCTTCATATCCAAAGGCCACATTATAATTACCAGTGGCCCCACTCAAATTATTATGTCCGTATGATATATTATACGTGGTAGAGGGATGATGTATACGTCCCGAGCCAGCCTTTAATCGCAAATGTTCATTGTTGTTTTCTTTAAAAATTATGTCTCCGTTGCCCGCTGCGCTTAATATAAGATGGTCGTTGTCTCCGCGAACATGAACAGTGTTATTGGAATCACTTTCGCCTCCGACGCCGCTCTCACCCAGTTTTACTCGCATGTCGTTGCTTCCCATTAGATATAAATTACCATTCTTATTAATTCGTAAGCGCTCAGCTCCAGTCGCGTTATTTGTTGATTGAGTGTAAAATTTAATGTGACCATCGGAATCTGCGCCAACAAGGGTAATACCAACGTGAGTCCTGTTTGTATTTACAAAGGTTCCTGTATTAGGATCTCTTTGGGTGTTCAACTGTAAAGATGTACTATCAAAATCCATAAAACCTGAATTACTTGTACCTCCTATTTGAATTGCTCCGTGATTACCTCCTTTTATAACACGCATAACTTCTGTTGAGGATTTAGTTATGAAAGCTATACCGTTATCGCCATTTTTATTTTCTATATAAGCCGTTTCGCCGTCAGTATACACGCCGAAGCGATGATTATTTGTACCACCTATTTGTAGTGCGGGCGCGCTTTGGTTTCCTACAGCGACATCTGAGTTTGTATTTGTTCCGATATGTACTACTCCATTTGGAACGTCGTTACCGAAGCCGAATTTACCACCGGAGATGTTGAAGGCACCTAAGTAAGTCCCACTGCTATTATAATTTTGAAATTGTAAAAAATCTCCGGCACTACCGGGTCCATTAATTTGGAATCTTTGATGTGAAGAATGAGATAGATAGGCACCATCTGAAGGATTTCTATTAAATCCAAATCTGCCTGAAGTAGTTGTTGAATTATTTATTCTAAGCCCATTGCCAACTCTAATTTCGGTGTGTGTGGAGCCGGTGGGAACAGAAACAGTTAGTATGTCATTTATCTCTGTTTGACCATTAAAATAGGCATTATTCTGATTATAGAATCCAAAACTGGGGTGCACGGCAGCGGAGCCGACTGCAAGCTTGGTACCGATGGCGTGGTGGTCGCATGTCACATGGCCTTGTGAATCAATAGTTAGTGCCGCCGAAAGATTAGCTGTTCTAAAAGTCATAGAATCTGATGAATGGCTGTAAACAATTTGACCCACATTATGATTTCCGGTCCCCGTTCTTGCAAAACTAATTACCGCATCAGAAGAAGAAGCACTTCTTATTGTCATCCCACAGTCTCCATCATTTTCTAATACTAATTCGTTTGATGCATTGCCGATGTCCTCCGTTGAAGTGTTTGACCATAATGTATCATAAATATGTAACACGGCTTCGCTATGGGGCGAGGTTCCGGCTGGGCCTATAGAAGCCCTTCCATTGTATATAGCAATATTACTATTAACTGCACTTGTCCAAACTCCCGTGTTTGAACTTACAACAGGATTTAAACATTTAAAAGTTACATAAACATTTTTAGCTATTTCCCCGCTTTTTGTAAATGATGTTACAAATTTAATTTTGTCATTTGTAGTATCTATTATACTTAAAGTAAATTCTCCAGAAAGAGTAGCATGATTTTGCTCTACTGTATTAAATTCCGAAGTTAATTTAAGAGCCGTTTCGTTGATTGGGTTATATCCAGTGGTTGAATTGTGTTTATAATGTATCTTAAACGTTGGCTCCGATTTGGAGAGAGTTCCTATTCCTACGTTGTGTAAAACTACACTAAAATTTATACTATAAGATCCAGTTTCGGTGAAACTAAATATACCATTTGTATCGACCGAAACTTTGTTTCCAAAATTTGCATAAGGTTGGCCAGGCGACTGGAATACTGATAAAAAACTTGTGTGATCCATATCTGTCGCACCCGTGCTTGTTAATTGTGTAGTAGAACTAAAAGATTGAACAGATGATATCCCTGCCGAAGAAGAACTTAAAGCCTCAGTTACACCAGTAACCCTCCCCTGAGCGTCAACTGTTACAACCGGTATTGCTGTAGTTGAACCATAAGTGTTTGCTGATACACCTGAGTTAGGTAAACTTAACGTTATCTTATTATTAGATACTACTGTGTCTATATGACCTGATGTACCCTCAAAAGTTAAAGTATCAGTTCCTACAGTAACGCTATCATCTGACCCAGTATTTGCAGATATAGTTAAGGTTGAAGAAATTGAGGCTGTGGAAGCACTAGTAATCCTCCCCTTTGCATCAACTGTTAAAACTGGTATTTCTGTAGCCGAACCATAACTTGCTGCTGATACACCTGAGTTAGGTAAACTTAAAGTTATCTTATTATCAGATACTACCGTGTCTATATGACCTGATGTACCCTCAAAAGTTAAAGTATCAGTTCCTACAGTAACGCTATCATCTGACCCAGTATTTGCAGATATAGTTAAGGTTGAAGAAA
>Ga0181391_1000548_pt1 | contig 11440 bp, 7 predicted proteins | sample 14SPOviralmetaG_FD_130080 | JGI IMG/M metagenome (GOLD analysis project Ga0181391, IMG submission 130080) | Marine viral communities from the oligotrophic San Pedro Time Series (SPOT) site, San Pedro Channel, CA, USA - 14 SPOT_SRF_2010-08-11 | ecosystem: Environmental > Aquatic > Marine > Strait...
AGAAAGTCCAGTTCGGTATCATACAGAAGTTGCAAAGCCTCACTTATACTTCCTGCTATAGGATCACCACCATTGTTTAATGATGTATTGAGTAGCATAGGAAGTCCAGTAAGTTTTTCAAACTCAGTGAGCAACTCATAAAAGTCTTCCTGATCTGCAGTTACTGTCTGAGGTCTACAAGTTCCATCTACATGTGTGATAGGTGAAAACGCTTCCTTATCTTTGACATCCATAACGTATAGCATATACGGAGAATCATATTCACAATCAAAATACTCACTACACTTTTCCCTAAGGACAGATGCACCAAAAGGTCTGAAGGGTTCTCTATGCTTTACTTTCAAATTTAGTTTATCCTTACCACCTTTAATGGTTGGATTCATAAGGATACTTCTATTTCCTAATGCTCTAGGTCCAACTTCACCATGACCTTGATACCATGCGACTATATTACCTTGAGCTAGAAGTTCTGCTGTTGATTTAATTGTTAGTTTGGAAGGACGTTCTTTCGGCGCTTCATCCGTTTGCCAGAACGGATACCCCTCTTTCTTAAACTCTGGTTGTTTGTATTCTTTTCGGAGTGATTCAACGATCCCCAAAGATAAACCTTCATCACTTGCATGTGCTGGTATGATGAGATTGGGACGTTTCTTTCTAATCCTACTGTTGATAATAGTGTTGAGAGCGACTCCTCCTGTATAAGAAATTCTATCAGTCTCTTTCGTATTTTTGGCAAAATAATCTTCTATAATTCTTTCTGAAATTGTATGACAAATTTGAATATGGTTTCTCATCACTCTTTCGTTGTCATAGATTCTTTCCATCATTGGAAAGTTCCATAGTCTACGGTGATCTTTCATAGTCAAAGGTCCTAGACGATTATGGATATCATCTATTTCTTCTTCGGGTACATTACCATATCCTTTGAGTGCCATTATCTTTCCCGCCATATCATATGAAACTCCTCTCAAACGGAGAAGAGCACCAGTGTCACCCATAGCAGTACCAAAACTAGGATGAGTTTTATATGAAGCGCAGTAAGTGCGATGGTCGTTTCTGAAAATACTTTGGGATAAATGATCATCACCAAACCCATCGTATACCATATCTACATCAGATTCCCCGAGCATCCAAGCACTTAGTGCGTGAGCATAGTGATGATCTACACGATAGATCGGTCCCTTGTATCCCATCTGTGTGAAGAGTGGGATTTTAATTTCTTCAAATAATTCTTGCTCATTAGTTCTAATAGTTTTATATTTGTGACAGTCAAGTGTAATACCAATAGCATCAATTTCACTAAGGGGTACACCCCATTGTAAAAATTTCTTATACCAACCTGTCAGGTTCCTAAATCCAACGTGTTTAAGTTGGAGATCTCTTTCTAACTTGTAATAATATACCTTGTCATCTACAGTCAAAGTTATATTAGTATCATGATCACAGAGTCTCAGACCTAGGAACTTCATAATTATGCAATAAAAAAAGGACCCCGAGGGGTCCCTTGTATTTATATGTCCGTTAGGACCTATATCACATCAGGTTAGCAACCTGAACGCGACGGTAGTAACGGTTAGAGTTGGCGGTCAGAGCGCCAGAACCCTGAGTAAGACCTTGAGCGAAAGGATTGGAGACCATGCCGTAGCGAGTCTTGAAGCCAATCTTGGGCTGGAAGGTGTCAGGGTTGATTGCACGAACCTGCTGGAGGGGTACATATGGGCAGTAGAAGAGACCAGCGTCATAGGCGCTAGAACCCTTATAACCAGCAACATAGAAGTGCTTGTCACTTACGTTAGCAGAGTAAGGATCAACGTAGACCTTAATGCGACCGTTCAGAGTACCAACCAGGGTGCTGGAGGTGTCATCAGGGTTAAGACCGTTGTTGCCGTTCAGTGCAGGGGTGTAGTCAAGAACACCAGCCATCGCAAGGGCAGAAGCAACGTCTGCAGAGCAGATCAGGATGTTGCCTTTCCCGCGACGAGTTTGCTGACCGATAGCGTTAGCATCACGCTCAATCTGGAACAGAAGTCCTTTGAACTTCTCAACAGACCATCTGCCGTTGGAGTCAACGTCAAGGTCAAAGATACCAGCAGAAGCGGTGTTGTTCTGAGCACCAGCAACAGCGTTTACATAGACGGTACGGACAACTTCACGGTTGATTTCAGCGAGGATCTCGGTGCTGAGGATGTTGCTCAGCTCGGTCTCGGCATCCAAACCATGAATTGCCTTGAGGTCCTGAGCAAGCTCAAGACTGTACTCAGCCTTCAGGGCGCGTGATTTGGCGGTTACAGTAACCTTCTCAATGCTGAAACCCATCTCACGGAAGTCGGTTCCAGACTCGCCAAGTGCTTCAGAAGCGGCGGTAGACATGCCTTGGGCATCGCCAGTCAACTCATAGGTTCCAGGGGAACCATCATTGAGGAGAGCAGGGTTGGTGCCTTCTGCATCGTTGTTGGCAGAACCTGATGCACCAGGATCGTAGGTGGAAGACGTGTCGCCACCAGAGAAACCAGCGTTAGGCTCGTTGAAGAATGCTTCGTCATATCCACCAGCACCAGCATGACGCTCGGAGCCGTAGTTAGTACGCATTGCGAAGATCAGTCCAGTAGGACCAGTCATCGGTTGAACGCCTGCGATGTCATAGGCGATCAGTTGAGGCATGGAGCGCCTGATCAGGGAGATCAGAACGGGGTCAAAACCAGCGACAGGACCTGTTGCGGTAGAACCACCACTGAAACCACCAGTGCCAGCGGCCATGGTAGGTGCTTCAGTCAGCATCTGCTGCTCTTCACGAGCGGCAAACTCTTGGTTCTCAAGCAGTTGAGCTACAACTGCTTTCTTGTGCGAGTCTTCAATTTTAGGGAGGGCCTCGTGCTCAAGCACAGGTGCCCACTTTTCTTGGAGTTGCTTTAGATCAGCCATTTTTTTATCTAAATTTTAGTAGGGTAGTATTTACAAATAATTACGATTGGGACCAGCGGCTCAGGGCATCAACATAAGCGCCCATCGGACCATTATACTGGGTCTCCTCTACCAAGGGTTGTACATCTTCAGTAGGATCTACAGTAGCAGATTCCTTCCTAGTGAAGTATGACTCCTTAATAGTAGTGATTTTCTTATGAAAACCTTCTTCACTCTCAAACTCAACACCTTCTGCCAGAGAAGCGAGCTTCTCCTTTTGCGTCTCGGTTAAACCTACAGCGCAATCGTTCACAATTTCCATCTTAACAAAATCTCCAATTCTCTTATTCAAAGAAATATTGGACTCAATTTGCTCGTTGAGTTTTCCTTCCATGTCATCAATTTGTTCAACCATGCCATCAAGCAGGTTAAACTTCTCTTCTGGAACACCAACATGGTGCTCCGCGAAAAGAGCCTTGAGGCCAACCATGAACGACTCTGCAATTTCATTCTTAACGCCATGCTCTACAGCGAGGGTATTTTCCTCCATCCACTGTTGGGCGGCATAAGACAGGTAGTCGTCTACTTTGGTGGCCAATTCTGTTTTGATTTCCTCAACCTGTTCGGTTAGAGTAGCCTCAAATGCTTCTTGTACTGCAGCAACTTCAGCATTAACCTTAGCGGTTACTGCTGCCTCAAAGATTGTTACTGCTCGCTCTCTGAAGTCTTCTGAGAGTTCTTCACCAGCGACAAGAGCGTTAACATCTTCACTAAAGTCGTACTGGGCTTCAGCGATTGTTTCTTCGCCATCTTCCTCTACGTCCTCCATTTTAGATGATGCGTCAGAAGGTTTAGTCTTAATAGACTTGTCTCCTTCTACACTAACGGGGGCAGAAGCTTTAGCACCAAGATTTGATGTGCCTTTTGCTCCCTCTTCGGTCTTGTTATCGGTGCCACCAATAGAGGTGGACTTTGCACCAGACGTGTCAATATTCTCACCTGGTTTCGCGCCTTTCTTGATAGCAGCGACACCAGTTGCAACATCTTCAGCCATCTGTGCTTCAAATTCTACGTCGCGGATATCGGACATGTTTGAATCTCCTGTAGTCAGCATTTGATTTATCTATGATTATTTATACTTTACAAACTTTGTAAAAAGGTTTTGAACGCGGAAACTTTGCGCTCTTGGATATTGATGATGGTTGCCTGGTCAATTTCTCGCTTCATTTTGGCAATATGTGCCTCTTTGAGCAATCCATTATCCCAAACCCATTCTTTGCCTTCCATAATTCCATCAACAAATGCATCAGGAGCAGACGGATCTGCTACAATGTCGGCAGCTGTAGCAAGCATAAAGTCATCCTCTACGATTGCCATGTCTTCTTCCTTACGAATGGAACCCATTCCTCTAGAAGAAACACCAAGTTTAACACCTTCATCTAAAAGTGACTTTGCAATGTTACCCATAGGGGTATCAAGCAGTTTAGCTTTACCGATAAAGTTATTACCTTCTTGTGCAAGATTAACGATCTTGTGTGATACCCTATCAAGATTGATAGAGGGACCATCGGGATGGCCTAGTTCACCAAGAGCGCGTCCTTTGCTAATGAAGTTCTCATCATATTTAGCAACTTCGCGAGAAAGTGTTTCAACGGGGTAGTATCTTCCGTTGCGATTTTTGATTCCACCTTGCAGAAAAACTCCTTCAATGAAGTGGGATTTTTTCCCATCCTCAGTTTCTTCTGCAAGGAAGTTAACATTTAGAATTTCTTCACTGATCAGTTTCATCTGTAGGTTCCTCTGGATTTACATCGTTTTCAATAGATGCTTCTGGTGGATCTTCTGGTAGTCTACCGTCAATCTCTACATCCGTTGGGGTGTCAGAGGCATCTGGAAGATTATCAGTAATTTCATCAGCAACTGCTTGAGCAGTATCATCGGGGTTAAATCCCCAACTCTGAGCAAACTCAAGTTTCTTTTGCTGAATCAAATCGTAAGATGATGCGCCTAAAGCGTTGTTAATTGCATCAATCGCATCTGCCTTATCATCAGCAAATATCTTATTTACGATATCGGTTGCATTTTCGGAAGCCATAATATTTATGATAATAATAGTACTATTTAGATCTGTCCTCGTTTTGCATCTTCCGCACTCAATTCATCATCTGAAAAAAGCGGTTGCTGCTCTGCGACTGGAGCACCTTCACCAGGTGGTAAAGCACCACCCTCAGCAGCCATAGCTGCTTCTTCGGCAGGATCAACGATAGTACCATCCGCCATCTCTACCTCAATTTGCTTATCAATTTCAGCAATTTCGGTGTCAGTATGCTTAAGTACCTGACGGCGGATATAATCAACACTAAAGTATTTGCCCACAAAGGGATCCATAGTGCCGACCAAATTCATACGCTCATTACGAATTTCAGTTTCCTTCAATTCATTGAAGTAACTATCAGCAATATAATTAATTTGGATATGATCTTTGTACTCATCCCATTCTTCAATAGAAATAACTTCTTTGAGAACTAGTTGAGTCTTAATCAGATCCATGAATAATTCACTGAATCTTTTGCGGAGACGAGCAATAAATTTTTGGAACTTAACTTCGTCTCTGGTGATCTCTGCAGCGCGTCCAATATTAAATGTAGTCTCTGTCTCTAGTCTGGAGGAGGGGACGTTGAGTGCTTTGTAAAGTTTCTTTTGAAAATACTTAACATCTTCAAGTTCACCAAGGTTTTGACCACCTGGTAAAGTTGTGATTTCAGTTCCTCTACCGCCCTCACGACGGGGTAACCAAAAATCCTCAAGCATAGACATAAACTTTTTATCGTCTCTGATCTCCCCTGTGCTAGCATCGTAAACCAACTTATTACGATAACGCCCCATAACTTCACGAAGATACTGTTCCCCCTTCTGTTTAGGAAGGTTGCCAACATCAATGTAAAAGATTCTTCTTTCGGGGGCACGGGATAAACGATAAATTACAAGAGAGTCTTCAATCATACGCAGTTGATTCACTGCCTTGATTGCCTTATGTAGATGTGACAGTACCATGTTCTTATTAAGATCCATGATACCACTATGTACATAAGTGATAGAATCAGGTGCGATTTTAAGACCTTGCCCACCAGCAGAAGTATTCTTTAGTCCCTTAGGATTGTAAAGGAAATATTCTGCTTGTCTCTGAGTCAACGCTTCGTTGATGTTTGTTGCAGGACGAGCAGGTTTTGATTCCATCTCTGAAATCTTACGAATCTTACGGGGGTCAATGTATCTGAGTTCCGTCAGACCACCTCTAGGATTCTTTGGATCAATTACTTTGTGGAAAAATAGTCTACCGTCAACGTACCAACGGCGGAAAATTTCATACGAACGATTGTCAAAATCAAGAAGTTTTAGAATAGTTGTGAACTCTTCTCTAATAAGTTTCTTAATTTTTTCTGATACTTTGAGATTTGATAGTTCAATCTCTACGGGAACATCATCAAAATTACCGCAGATAGTTTCATTTACTACATCATCAACAGCAGAATCACATTCTGGTTGAAGAATCATGTCGCGATAGCGACCGATCAACTCATATTCATTGCGAACTATGCCGTCAATGTCTACGGTGTGTGCATAATGTTGTCCACCTGCGACAGGGTATGCCCCGTCCAGATTATCTTTTTGCACGAAAGAAGGCCCTTTGGGGGCCTTCTTTGCTCTATCAATTGAAAAACCGAATAGTTGCGACATCAACCAGTCCTTACTTTATAACCATATATGATACTATTTAGGGGGTCACGAAGACCCCCTTTTATATCAAGCGTCTGAAGTTGTGTCTTCCGTCAGTGCTTGCCAGTACTGAACCTGAAGTTCTACTGTGAACTCCTCAACAGCGTCATTGCTACCGAAATCAAGATCAATAGCAGAAACGTTACTTGGGAATACGTCAGTAAACTTGTAGGAACGAACTGGATTTGATTTTGCCTTTCCTGCCTCGCCAGAGCGGGACAGTTGGTGTACTTGCATGTCTGCAAAGTAACCAGTAGCATCAGACTCATCACCCAAACCAGTGGTCTGAGTAATGTTCTCATTTGCGGCTTGGATTTTTTCAATCCAGGTCTCAAATGCGTTTCTAAGAATGAACTTACTATCGTTCATAATCGTGATGGTCCAAGGTTCAAACGTTCTGTCGCCAGCGATCTTAAGAACGCGACCACGGAAAGGAACCTCAATGATACCCATCTGAGCCGAAGGCAGGTTAGCGGCGCGAACCGTGAAATTGCCTAGGTCAGTGAGAGATGAACCATTTGCGATAATCTGTGATGGGAATGCAAGATCAACCTGAAACAGGTTAGGTCTTGCAAAGTCAGAGACAACCTTTGCTTTAAAATTGTCAATTGTACCTTTTACTGCCATTTTAATTAGCCTCCTAGCTTATTATTATTTAGATTAACTGGCAATTTCAGAGAACGAGACACCTGTTCTCGTTGCGGTGAAAGTCAATGTGATGTAATTAATAGTGCGAGTAGGCTTAACGTAAACCTCTGCATAGAATTCGCCACGATCAACGGCATCAGCAGGGTTGTTCTCGTCATCACACTTGATAAGGAAGTCCGTTACACCACGACGCCCTTGGACATCACGGAGATAAGGTTCAACCAAATTGCGGAAGAGTGAACGTGAGGTCTCATCGTTCTGCTCAAACAACTGCTGTCTAGCAGACTCACCAATAACTCTCTCAAGAGTCAAGAACAAACGGCGAACGTTGATTCTATCAAACGCAGAGTTGTAACCAAGTCCAGTCTTGTCACCGAACAGGATGATACCCTGACCAGGGAAAGAAACGATTGGGTTAACTCTTTCAGCATACAACTTGTCGCGCTGATCCTTATTAGGAGAGTATGCTAGTTTAATAGCATTTCTCAGGACACCACGAGAGAAACCTGCGGGAGAGAACCAAGGATCTTGATTGATACCAGTTTCAAGGCAGAGACCAGCAACGTCACCGTTGCAAGGTACATAGCGATAAACATCACTGTACTTATCGTAGATGTACTTATAACCTGCATCAAGCACGCAATAAGAACTAGAACCTACACTATTGAAGTAGTTAAGGACCTTATTAGTAATGACATCTGAATTTGTTTGACCAATGATATCAGCACGCATTGGAGAGAAGAATGCGAGGCAATCTTTTCTGCTGTTTACGATGTTGAGGATAGCATTTACTTTAGCAAGTGCGTCGTCTCTAGTAGCACCCTGAGGACCAGAGATGATATAATCAACTCTTACCGATTCTGCATCGGAAACCAGGTTGTAAGCGTTACTAAAGTCAGAGGAAGTATTGACATAATCGTCAACACCTTGAGCAAATGCAAACTTGAGGGAAGAACCATTCTTACCACCGTTCATGTGACGACCGTTAGGCTCGTTATGAACAGCCGTGCTGGATTGGATTCTGTTGAAACTACGGTTAGCAGCGACAGAACCCCATGCGCCTTCACTGATAGTAGCATTAGTTGCAAACTGATCAGCAGATGCAGGATGCGAACCCCAGTAGATATACTGTGAAGTTTGCTTCAGTACACTAGCGTAGTAGTTGTTCTCACCAACAGTGCTCTTAGCATCAGTTGCTTTAGAGATACCGATGAAACGCTCAAGGAGAGTGTTAGGTGTTCCCGTAAGAAGACCATCACCATCAAGAACGATGATATGCAGTTCGTCATCATATGCACCTTTGTCCAAGGCATACAATGAAGTTCCAGGACGAGGAGCAATGTTTACCCACTTCTTACCAGGAATATACTCACGCTCAAGATACTCATCTCTGATTGCTTCAACAACTGCAGCTGCAGCGTTGGTGTCAGCGATAGTATTAGTTGCAGCGAAAGGTGAAGAACCCTGTGAACCAACAACTTGAAGTTCTCTAGTGACAGACTGGATAGCACCAGTTACACTACCTTGTACAACACTCATCGTGTCGTCAATGAAACCAACAATTCCTGCACTAGGAATAGTAATCTCAAGAATACGACTTGAAGGATTCCAAGAAAGGACTTCTACAGTTTGATCTGAACCACCAATTTCAATCGTTGCAGCTGCAGCAGCAGATACAAACAACCAGTTGATGTTGTCGTCAGATGCCAAACCACTAGCATGAACAGGGGCAGTTGCACCTGATGTACCAGCTTCTTGTGCCTGATAGACGTTACCGCCATTAGAAACTCTGTCATACTTTTTATAGTATGTTGCAGTTCCCCATGCAGATTCCTCAGGAATGAATGTACCGTTAACGGTAGGTTCAATACCAAGTTTGATTGAATATCTATAGACTTTACCACTTACATTACCAGCAGAAACTGCTTCGCCTTCAGTGAATTCAAAGTCGTTACCGCTACTAGGAGCAGTCAGGGTCAGGATTTGATCAGCACCAGCATCGGTCATGTAGACGCGAAGTGAGTTACCATATGCACCAGGTGTCTGGGTTGCAAAGGTCCAGTTGTTGCTGACACCAGTCTCATAACTGGTTTCGTAATTTTGTAAATTCTTAATTTTTACCGCAGCAGAATTAGATACTGCGTTCTTGAGGTTAGTACCATCTGCACGAATGGTCTTCAGAGTACCGCCATAGCTCAGAAACTGAGCGGCGCTAAACCAAAATTCGTAATTGGTATCATTCGGTTTGCCAAACGTTGAGATCAGGGTTCGTTCTGAGTTAACATCTACGATCTGCTCAACAGGTCCACGTTCAAAAGGAGCTGCGATTGCACCGATATTAGCCAGAGCAACTGAGCTAACTGTGGTAAAATCTCTCTCCTGAATAACGACACCTGGCGATAACTGTGACGCTGCCATGTGAAATACACTCCTATAGAATACTATTCAGTTTTCTAAAAATATTTATAAAAATGAAGTATTCAATATCTACCTGTATTCCCACATATACGCACGGTCACCGTATTCATCTGTGTGCCAGAGATCCCCTCCAGAGTCTTTGAATGTACCATCTTCTAAACCATCAGAAATAAATCCAAACGGTGCCATATCCTGCTCAATATTCTCTCTTTGATCATCGTAGATACGTTGACGAACATCCGTGTCATTCATTTCACGGAAGTAATCTTGTAGTGCTAACCAAGAAAAAATAACTAGGCACATCGCCAAGTCATCATTACAACCATCTTCCGCCTCAAATGATTGACCTTTTTGAATGAAGGTAGTCAACTCTGAGATGATATCGTAATCACTAATGAGTAACTTATCTTCCTCAATCAATGCTTTCATGTTTGAGCACCCAACTTTTTTTACAACAGTGCTCATCTTAACTCCCATCTGGGTTTTCTTTCCAGAAAATCCTTGTCCAACAATCTGACCTGCACGACCACGCATGGACGCCATCAAAAGATTATCATACTCAAGATCAAAGTGTATGATGTCTGCAACTTGCCCACCGATATCATTGACTTCAACTAAGATATACGCTCCATTATAATTTTTTGCAACGTCTACGATTACATTCGGGAATAGTATTGGTTTAATAGTATTATTTTTATATTTTGCTACCATCTTATATGGTAAGGTAGTCGTGTCTATAACTACAAATGCAGAATAATCACTAGATACTCCTCTAGCAACATCACATGCAATGACATATTGATGATCTTTCTGAGATGCTTCAAAAATATCTAGTCCAGCATTAGATTTTATAGGATCATCGTATGCCATGATCTTAAGTTTTGACGGAGATATTAGAGTGTCAACAGATCCTAGGAACTCACACTCAAACTCAACCTTAAACTGTGCTTCCGATGTGTTAGCAATAGTTTGTGCTTTCCACTTGTCATCCCTACCAGGAATTTCTGACCAGTGAACTTCAGTGCTTATATATTCATTCTTCTTTCTTTCTGAATCGTGCCACAGTTTGTAGAACATATTCATCCCGTGTGGCGTAGAGATGATAATAACTTTGGTAGATTTACCAGAAGAGATAGTAGGATATACAGATGAGAAGAACTCATCTGCAATGTGGTTTGGAACGAACGCAAACTCGTCCAAGAAGATTACATTAAAGGACATACCACGAACAGCAGAACTGGACGTGGATGCTGCCATAATCTTAGAACCATTTTCTAGTTCTAACGATCCCCTGTTCCATTGGATGATCCCTTGTTGGAGCCATTTCGGGAGGTGTTCGTACGATTTTTGGAGCCTTTGTAGCATTTCTCGCGACGTTGCCGCTTTGTTGGCAAGGATAGCGACATTAACTTCTTGGTTAAATAAAACGTACCATAAAAGGTAACTCGTAACAATAGTGGACTTGCCAGATTGACGTGGTAATTTCGCAATGTTAAACCTATTCGTGTGGAATTTGTCTACCATTTCAGTTTGGAATGGGTACATCTCAAATGGGATGAGACCCAAATCCAAAGACACAATCTTCACATAAGTTTTGATGAAGTATACAGGATCCTCGGAACACTTAATATACTCTGCTATTTGATCTTTGGTAAAATCCTGAGCAACGTTTGCTTTTTTTAGATTGGGATTACCT
>Ga0181391_1000549_pt1 | contig 11438 bp, 13 predicted proteins | sample 14SPOviralmetaG_FD_130080 | JGI IMG/M metagenome (GOLD analysis project Ga0181391, IMG submission 130080) | Marine viral communities from the oligotrophic San Pedro Time Series (SPOT) site, San Pedro Channel, CA, USA - 14 SPOT_SRF_2010-08-11 | ecosystem: Environmental > Aquatic > Marine > Strait...
AATTCTAAATTGTCCCTTGCTAATTGTAATTCTAATGATTTTTCTCTAGCAGATTTTTCTGATTTGGTCATTCTTTTTTTTTTCACTGGTTCTGCTTTGGGAGGTTCTGCTTTAGGAGGTTCAACTATAGTAACTTCTTTTTTAGGTTCAACCTTAAGTTCAACACCTTCTTTTTGAGCTTTCTTTTTAGCACGAGCATCTGCTAATCGTTTTACAAGAGCTGCTTTTTTACTTGGAGTTAATGGTTTTCTTTTTCTTTTGGGTTTTTCTACTTTAGGAGCAACTGGATTTTCGTCAACAAATACTTTAGGTGGCATATATAGTATCTATAGAAAATAAATTTTAAATATAAACTAATTCAATAAATCCTTATCTATTTTAGCAGATTTAGATCCTTTACTTACTGAAGCATAGACACGACCATATGCCCAACTACTTGGAGTCATATTTGGTCTACTTGGACCAGCACTAAAAAATGCACCCTTACCTTTTTGAAATATTTTTCTTATATTGGATAATTTGTATCCAGTTAATTTAGCAATTTCTTTTAATGAATGTGCTTTATTTTTTTCAAATCCATATTTTTTATTGAACTTTTGCTTATAAGTTAATGCCATTTATATATATTTATTATATATAATTATTATATAAATGAAAGGTGGTTGTGAAATAGGTAAAAAATCTGGTGCTGGAGGTTGTAAAGTTGGTAAGAAACGAAAAGCACCGCCTAAAATTGCAGCTGCTATTAAAGCACGCAAATTGAAAGCCGCAGAACCCAAAAAAGCAGAGAAGAAACCCATGGTTAAAAAAACTAAACCTAAATTTAAAGTTGTTAAGACTTTGAAAAAACCAGTTGGCACTCTTAAACCACTACCTTCTGTCGAAAAACCAAAGCGGAAAATTAAATTTAAAATTAAACCAGCGGCCTTACCAGAATTAAAAGCAATAACTGGACTGACTAAAGAACAAGCAAATGCTATGTCTCCAGAACAATTGTTTGGTATGTTGCCTAAAGAACTTGCTACAAATATAGTATTAAATCCAAAAGCAACTGGTGTAAAAGTTGGGACACAATCATTAGAAGAAGTTCAATCAAGACTAAAAAAAGCAAGAGAAATAGGCGACGACATCAAAGCCACAGAAATAAAAAGAATGAAAAATATGGGAAGAAAATTAACTGTAGCAATGATAAAAAAAGAAATGGCGGACGGCGGTAGAGGATTTAGTGGTTATAGTAAAGACTCTTTAATAGAATTATTGGCAAGGCAGATAAGTGAAAATAAAAGTGGTGTAACAAAATTATTTAATAAAGAAAAAAATTTAAGAATGAAGAAATAAAATTGATTTTAAAATTTTCAAAAATTTATAAATAAATGAGTGGAATATATGCTATAACTTGTAAGGATAAATCAATACAAGAATTTTATATTGGTTCAACAGATAATTTAGAACAAAGGATAGAAGAACATAAAACAAGATGCAAATACAAATCACAACTACATTATAATTTAAAAGTGTATAAGTTTATTCGTGAAAACGGAGATTTTGATAACTGGGATTTTAAACTTTTAGAAAAAATAAATACTGATGATAAGATTGTTCTAAAAAAACTAGAACAGACATATTTAGATAAGTTTGATAGTAATATATTATTAAATGATCGTAGAGCATTTGGTCAAGATAAAGAAAGATACAAAGAAACAAAAAAAGAATATTCTAAAACTGAAAAATTTAAAGAACAAAAAAAACAATATTATCAAAAAAATAAAGAAAAAATAAGTAAAAAAGATAAAGATTATTATTTACAAAATAAAGACAAGATAGCTAAAAAACGAAAAGAATATTTAGTTATAAATAGAGATAAAATAAATGAAAAGAAACCTTGTCCTAAATGTGGCAAATTTTTAATAAAAAGAGGTATAAAAAGACATCTTATAATTTGTCCTAACAATCATGGTGTATAGGTTCGAAATTCTTATCTAAATATAAATTTTCTATTGGGTTGTCATAATTTACAACTATAAAATGACGCTTATCTTTAACATTAGTTCTAAACATATCAATAAACATCTTTCTTCGACTAAAAAAATTATGCTCATCGACTATCTGTTCTAAATTCTTTTGAGAACATTGATATAGTATAGCAAAACTAATATTTGCTCTTATTGCTGGTAGGATCTGACTATAATATTGGGTAGTCACCAAAACACTTATACCTAATTTTCTTGAATTCTGAGCAAATCGTACTAAAGCATTAAACTTTTTACCATGGAACCCGCCAGTAAAACTTAAATCATCTAATAATATTAAGGGATATTCTACTGGTAAATCATCTTCTTTTCTCTCTGTATATTGTTCTTCTAATTTATCATATAGTCTATTTAATTCATCATCATCAACGGCATCATATAAATTTTCATCTGGGATTTCTTTGACTTCTATTAGTTTTTTAATTTTTTCATCACTATTTAAAGACCCACTAAATATATACATATTTTCTCCTTTGAATATTTTATCATACCCAAACTCTGGGTTTAGTAAAAGGTTGATCAATAAATTTGTTTTACCACAACCAGTCTTACCGACAAGTAAACCAAAAAATCTTACATTTGGCAGAATACCCATATCTATTACATTATTATCTGAATCGTCTATGACCTTTCTAATTTTAGGCATTTTATATTATTATACAATATTTTATATTATAATTATATACACAATGGCAGATCAAATTCAAATAGGCAATTATGAATCAGTTACTAACGCTATAGGACAAAAATTTGGACAAGAAATAGATAAAGCAAATACCGAATATTCAGTAGAACAAGGTAAAAGACAGTTAGAAGAATCAATAGGTTCTATGAAGGCATTTATGAGTTCAAAACCAGTGACCAAATATGTTTATGGTAGAGGTGAAGCAGCTGTAAAAGATTTAGTAAACAAGGCCGGAGTTAAGTTAAATGATTTTAGAAAATCCTATCAAGCTGCGAAAGAAGGCAACTTACAAGATAGTGTTGCTACAGAAGCAATTGAAAACCCAGATGTTATAGCAACTGCTGGGACTTATGGAGCACCAGTTTATGGAGCACCAGTTCAAAGTGGATTACCTGGGGTCCCTGGACCAAGTTATGATAACGTACAAGTGTCTAAAGGAAGTTTTGAAGGTAATCCATCAGAAGTCCCTAATGCTGGTGAAGAAGCACCCCATGGTTTATCAAATTCTTATGATAGTGATGCACGACCCCCAGCATATACGGCAGAAGATCCTAATATAAATGTAGCACCACAAGGAGCCGGAGAGTTTGTTAGAGGAGATCCCAGAGGTGAATATTCATCTGGACCAAGAGAACCATTTGCTGGTGAAGCAGAACAAGAGCAGAACTTAGCAAATGTGACTAAAGCAGATAATCAATTTTTTAAATCCCAAGCAAAAGATAAAGGACGCTCCAATCAAAATGAAGAAGAAGAAGATACTACAGAAGGTGAAGTAGAAGGCGGAACAGAAGGCGGAGCAGAAGGAGGAGGAATCGCTGGAGGAGAGGCCGGTCTGGCACCATTGGATGCTATACCTGGAGCAGATGTAATTGGTTTGATTGCTGGTGCTGGTTTGGCATTAGGAGCTGCTTTACATAAACCTACAGAACAAATCCCAGTTGACCATATTCAAAGTTCATTTCAAGTTGGAATTTAAATATTTTTTTTTTTAAAGTTTAATATTATTTTATATTACTATAATATAAAAATGGAGAAGATTATTAAAATTCAATCAGATAATAGTATCGCTCAAATTTATGATGGCAACCCATCGCAAAAACTAGTTGATTTTACAATCCCACAAGGTGGTGTATATGATTTATCCAAATCCTATGTTTCTATTAAAATGAAACCAGTTGTAGCAAATAATGCAGTTTTAGATACTTATACTCCCATACAAAATTGTGATGGTTTTTTACTTACAGATGCTAATCAAATTGCATCCCATGTGTCCCCTCCAGCAACTTTAGTTAGAAATGCCCAATTTTATACTCAGAATCGTGGAATGGCAGAATCGATTAGAAGGTGTGATACTTTAAAACTAGCACAACAATATTTAGAGAAAAGTGAAAATGATATTGTTAAGAGTTTAGATATTGTAGGAGGATTTAATACAGATGTTGGACTACAAATGTTAAAAACTTATTATTTAGAACGAAAAGTGTTAAGTAATGGTGATACTTTACTTGCTGATGGTTCAAATGGTTCAAAAGTAATTGCTAGAGAACACAAAATTCATTTAAAAGATATTTTCGGTATTGCCCAACACCCATTATATTCAACACAGATTTATGGTAAAACAAATATTCATTTAGAACTAAATTTAGATAAATTTCAATTTGAGCCTGTTTCACCAGATGAAACCGCAGTCAATTGGGCAAGTGGCACTTCACACGGAGCCTGTGAAAATCAAAATTTAGGTGCTGGTGCACTTCTTACTTTTGCTGTTCTTACAGAACGATTTGATAATCCACAATTACAATGTCCATTCTATGTTGGTATGTCGGTTACTGTAGCAGCCACTGGTTTGGGAGGAGGAGCATTGACTAGAGCAAGACAAGTTATTAAAGATATTACTTATGACGCAGCCAGTAGACGAGTGACTTGTACTTTTTCTGGCACTGCTATTACGGCTGCTGGAGGAGGATCTAATATTACTGGTCTTACAATTGTAACTGAAAATGCACCAACTTCTACTGTTGAAGTTTTAGGAGCAGAAATTGTATTGACTGAAGTGGTAAATCCACCACAAGTTCCAAATGAATTAGAATATGTTACTTACACAACTCAAGAAGATGTTGGTAATGGACAACAGAATGTTTTTAAACAATATAAAGTTGAACCAGAATGCCAGAGTTTGTTTGTGACTCATTCAGACAGTGGACAAATAGCACCAGACCGAGCATTTAATTCTTATAGAATGTCTATTGATGGAGTTGATGTTGCTGGTAATAGGGATATAGAATATGCGAAACCTATTCATAAAGATAGAATTGAAAGATGTTATAGAAATAAAAGTGTGCCATTAAAAAGTTTAGAATTAAAAATGATAAATCTTACAGCCACAGTAGCAGCTCAGAAAGGAGATTCACTTCGTGTTATAGCAGAGGCGATGCCATATACTGACGAAGAAAAGAATATCAACCTTGAAATTAAGGCCGGTGCTGCTATACAAGATTTAATCTTATATAAAGAAATTGTTAAAACTTTATAGTTATTTTTTTTTTATTTAATTTAAAATATTATATATTACTATAATATAAATGGCAGCTTTAGAATATCATTCAGTTGAATGCGATACTAAAAAAGATAATTACCAAGAATACGACAATCTCGATTTTAACATCAATGTTGGTGAAGGACGATCCCTTATTAAGAACTCTGTTCGACTTGTAGCAAATATTGCTATCCGGGATAACGCTGGAGCAAACACTGGAGGTATATATTTAGACCACCGTGCTGGTGCCCATGCTGTTATTGATTCAGTCCAGGTAGCATTTACTGGTGGAGGAATGGATAATTTAATTGGTACCAAAGAGAATATTCAAAATTATGCTCGACTTGTTGTGGCACACGGCGTTGCTACAAAATCACCAGAAGACTACCTAAATGCTAGTGAAGTATGTGAATTAAAAGGTTATGATTGGAAGTCATCAAATCTTATTGCTAAAGGTAAAGCAACACGAGGCACTACACCAGTTGCTTCAGCAATGGATTTTAGTATCAAACCTTTTTGTATGTTAAATAAAATGAGTGGTGGCGATTTACCTTTTATGAAGTCTGGTAATATTAGATTAAGTATAAATTTAGCAACAAACCGTAGTGCTTTAATGGGTTATTTATATAACCAAGCTCAAGATGATTATGTTATTACTAATCCACGAGTCACCTTCAACAGTGTGGCAACTCCAAAAAATCCGACTCAATCAATTTTTAGATCAGTGTATAATGTTAAAAATAGTATTTTGTCTAATTTTGCTTCTGTAAACGCAAAAGTACCAGCAGTTGTAGATGGATGTAGTATAGTATTTCAACAACAAGTAAGGGAGCAGACTGCACCATATAGTAATATGGATTGTGAGTTCCCTAGAGGTTTAGAAAAAGTCCAGTTTCTTTTTAATGATGCTGTGAACTATATAACATATTCAATAGATGACCAGACAGAGATGCTTCAGAGGTTCATCGATTCATTTAACGACTCTGGACACAATCAAGTTGGAGGTTCAAGGTTTGGGGACAACCAGTCCTTCGGTATAGGTATCAATTTTGCTTCTGCTATTGATTTATCGAACCAGAAATTCAACTTTCAAATTACAAGTAAAGCAGATAATGCTAATAGTTATAATGCTTATTTATATTTTCATAGTGTAACTGCGATATAATTTTATTAAAATTTTTTTTTATTTAAATTAAAATATAATACTATTTTATAAACAATGGCTCATTATTCTGATGGTAACGTAGAGACTAAGTATTTAGATCCCAAATCATTCATTGATGGACAACGAGCAGTTTTCGAACTCCCAAGTCATCATATGGCAATTCTACCAAACTTAAGACTTCTTAATGTCGGTGTTGCTTCTGCTAATGCTGGTAGATTATATAACCGACTTATAGGAGTTGATAGTCTTATTAAAAATATTCGTCTTTTAGATGGTCGAACAGAATTATCAAAATCAAGAAACTATCAATTATGGAAAGGATTTGTTAATCAAAATGTTAAAAATACACAAGCAATTTCGAAAAAGTCCTACAAAACTTTAGGACAAGTTGGTTTAATGAAAAACCCAGTTAATGAACTTCTTGAATTTCTCCCACCGATGCTTGGCACCAATACTGCAAATTCAACAACAAATAGTGGTGATATTGATTTAAGAGATGCTTTACCCCTATTAAAAAACATTTCTCATTTACCTAGTGATATTTTTCAGAACCTTAAAATTGAAATTGAATTTTCTACTGTGCTTACTGACCAGATTTTAAATGAAGAAAATGATACAGTTAATAGTCAAGTGATCCCAACTCTGGCGATGGACGTTATTGATAATCCCAAAATAGTTGAAGGTATGAGAAAGAATTTTAATAATGTTGCTTGGTTAGAAATCGAACATGACCAAGTTTTATTCCCACAATCAACAAATAATGGTGCTGCTGGAGACCAGAATATTGTCCAAGAAAATAACACACAATTAGATGGTTTTAAAAATAAAAGGGTTAATAGAATGTTAATGGTTAAAGAAGACCCAACTGAAGCAAATTATAGAGCAGTTGGTGGAGGGACCACAATTGATGGTTATGGTAAATATGGTTCAGTAGGTGTTCGTGATGAAGCACTCCAGGTGAGATTGAATGGACGCAATGTTTTACCAAGAAATGGACTTGTGGGTGATAATGAACGCTTAGCAATGGTTGCAGATACTTACGGAGATTGTTTTTGCTATCCTGGTGCAAATAATGCCTCAGTTAATGCCACTGAAATTTTGACAAATGGTAATAGATTTAATGCGAATCTTTCTTATAATGCTTTTCATATAGCAGATAAAGTTATGAACCTCCAGATAAATCATAAGAGAACTGGCGAACAAAGAGGTGGTCAACCACAATTTTCAACAAATGCTTTGAATGTCCATTTCTTTGCTGAGGTTCAGAAGATACTTCTTATAGGTAAGGGTTCATATACAGTTCAATATATTCAGTAATTTTATTTTTTTTACATACACCATGATTTACTAATTTTTATTTATAAAATATTATATAATATTATATATAATGTCCAGTCAGATATTGAAATTAAGAGAAACAGAGAGCAGTAATATTGTCCAGAATGGCGATTATTCAATTACTTTAAATAAACCTATTACTTTAGTAGAAGGAGATAGAGTTTCTATTAAATCAGTTTATTTAGATACAATTGCTAGTAGTGGACAATTTATAGAGTTAGTTGAAGATGTACCAATACAATTAGAAGTAGCAAAATATTTAACAAATTTAGATGAAGACCAGAATAGAAAAAAATTTACACCAGCAGCTTTAAGAGCACCATCAGCATTAGGAGATTTTGATACTTATTTACTATGTACAAGAACCACAACTGGTGCTAATACATTTAAATGTGATGGGATTCATTATAATGTATTGGGTTCAAAACATTCTGGTCATATAGGTCCAGTTGATTTTTTCTTTGAGTATGCTGGGGTAGATGGTAAAAAAGGCACTATAAAAATGCATATAGACACAAGTTGGATAAATATTAAAGGAAGAAATAAAGTTTATGATGTTGATATTAGATGTGTCAATAAATCTGTTGTATTGACTTCTGACCCAGACTATGTTAGAAAACATGGTATCGACCCAAAAAGTTTAGTGCCAAGATATAAAGACCAAGAAGTAGACCAAAACTTAGAAGTATGTGATTTAAGAACTATGCCTTTTGATTTTACAGTACCCAAAGGTATTTATTCTCCAGATGAATTAGGTGCTTTAATAACCGATGAAATGACTCGGATAGACCAATATAATGGTGGCATAGGCAATAATATAGCATCAAACGCATTTCCAGTTAATAACCCATTTCTTACTACAATCTTACAAGATCAGATTGGTAACCACGGCACCCATACTCCGACACACGCAGATGGCACGGCGGCCGGTGCTAATCCGAATCAATTATTTTGTAGAGCAGATGGATTAAACTTAATGAAATTCGATATAGCAGATATGAGAACAGCAAATGAAGATAGATTTTTGGGTGCTAATGAAATAGCATTAGTGTTTGATGAAAATCATAAGAAGATGGCATTTCAAATAGCACACTTCCCTATGTATGTTAATGCTACTGGGGGTGCTGGAGGCGATAATGGACTACCTGGTATTGTATATAAGACACAAGGCACTGAAAGTCTAACTGTAAAGAGATATAGTGGTGTTGCTTTCACAAAAATGTTGCCAGAATATTTTTGGCAAGACTATTTAGGTTTTACAGATATTTGTTTGAATGTGACCCACCCAGATACTCAGATAACCGATGATGGAGTCTTTGGATTTAATTGTTTACCAGTAGCAGCGAATGCAGATGGACCTGGTGCAGATGGTATTTCGGTTACTACTGGTTATATGTCCTTAGATACTCCAGTCCAAAAGAATGATAATTTTAGGATCCCATCAACAGCGAATTCAGTAGCAACAGATGCAACAACACCTATTTTAGGAAATAAGACATTTGTTTCAGATGTCGAAATGGAAGGTTACTATTTATGTGAATTAGATTTTGGTGTTCAACAGAGTTTTATAGGAGGAGAGAATCATGGGTGGTCCAGCAATAAAATTAATAGTATTGTATCAAGTTATTATCAGCAAGGTGGATTCACTGCTGACCAAGGTAGTGGTTCGATTGCCTATGTTCATAAAGGTTTACCAATGGATATTAGTAATTTTCATATAAGAATATTAAATAGTGAAGGTAAGGTACCAAGCACTGGTTTCTTGGGTCCTAAGAATAATGTGTTTGTTGAGATAGATAAGGTATCAATAAATTAGTCAAAAATGATAGTGTATGTTTCTTCTTTATCTCTAATTAAAGTATTTCTGAGTTGATAAAGCATTTTTTTAGATTTATTTATATCTCTATATTGTACTATAAAATAATCTTTTTTTATAAGATTATCAAATAGTTTTTTTCTTTCATAAACGGTCATTTCATTTCCTAATAAAAATCTAATTTTTCTTGAGAAGAAAGCATATTTTAAGAAACCTTGCTTCCAATAATTTTTTTGGTAAAAATAATCTATTACTTGTTTTTCTTTAAAAGTTAAGGTCATTATATAAATATATAATATTTTTAATAAAATTGATTTAACCGTTAAATTAAAATATTTAAGTATACTATGATTGGCACAAAAAAATGGATAAACACAAAAACAAAAACCGAAACACCACAGACAAGTTATGTTGAGTATATGTGCTATAATTTTTCAAACCAATATTATAAATTCGTCTTGATTGATAGATGTAGAATTAGTCCAAGGTTTATTAAGATCCCAATAATAGCAAACATAGCATCAGATTATATTCATAACAATTTATTTATAGATGATGATGATGATCATAGGAGAGCATCTCCCTAATATATTCAGTTGATTTGATAAAATTGATTTCAGATTTTTCATATATATGATAGTATATCTTACATAGCAATATGACTTCATATTTAAAAAATTCTCAACTCCCTTGCTTTTGTGGAAATTGTGGTATAAAAAATCTTTGTTATGAAAACAATTTAGATGATATTAAATATTATTTAAATTATTTTGATAGTAATAAAAAAAATATGAAAGAATATGATTATATGGTAAGAATGGAAGTTTTAGGTCGTAGTTATAAACTATTAACTGAACCAAAAATTGAAGACGATGTTGAAAATGACGCCGAGGAGATTTTGATAGAAGAAGTTGTTGTTACTAGAAATAATACTAAAAAATTATGGACCAAATACGACCCAAACGGGGACTTTAAACATATATATTTGGGGAGTATGGTATATGTTACCAACCAATTATTTGATGGTAATAAACATATGGTATATCCTTCGAATTTGGTAGAGGGAGAACCCCACCCCCATATAGGGATGTTTTCACATATTTATTATGATGAAAATGATAATCAATTTAAAAAAGAAATTGATTGGGTCCTAGCCCACGATCAAGGTGGGTGGTGGCGATATTGGTCATCAGCACACATAGAGTAGACTATATTTTTTATTTACATCTGGTAAGGTGCAGTTGAGACAAAATTGATTTGAGATTTTTCATATATATGATAGTATATCTTACATAGGAATATGCCTTCTAATGTTGAATCAAAATGTGATGGGTGTTGTGGCACTGGTAATGCTGTAAAAGGCAATCTAAAAGAAAGCAATGGACTAGTTAGACATTTGAATAGTGTAATGAAAAAAAAAGATAAGTGGGTTATAGCGGCATTGACTGATGATGAAGATAAATGGGATTATGTTATAGAGTTTAAAGTTCAAATACGTTTTTGGGGTAAAACAGAAATTAGAGAATATACTAGTAGAAAAACTGGTAAAGTTTCTTTGGCACATTTCAATGGTAATACCTATATGGGTAGTGTAGTCAAAAAAGGTAGTAATCCAATAGATTGCCATAAATGGGAAGTGCCAAATAAAAAAAATTGGTTTATTAGAGGTGGCGTTTTTGTTCGTCGGTAGATTTTGATAACAGATATGGTTTAGAATAGTCTTATTTTTTATTATTATTTTTATTTTAACATATACTATGATTTACTATATTTTTCGTGTTGATTTGCTCTTGATTCGGTGACCTACGGTCCCAGGCCGCCTTCTCCTTTGCGACTATCCGCCCAATTTATTTAGTCAATTTTGATGA
>Ga0181391_1000551_pt1 | contig 11413 bp, 16 predicted proteins | sample 14SPOviralmetaG_FD_130080 | JGI IMG/M metagenome (GOLD analysis project Ga0181391, IMG submission 130080) | Marine viral communities from the oligotrophic San Pedro Time Series (SPOT) site, San Pedro Channel, CA, USA - 14 SPOT_SRF_2010-08-11 | ecosystem: Environmental > Aquatic > Marine > Strait...
CAAAGCCCTCGACAGGAGCGCCCTTGCTCTCTGGGTTATATGGATCAGCATGTCTGCTACTGACAATGCGAGTGACCAGACGATTGTTATTGTCAAATGGATTGAAGTCCGTCGATTTTCTATTACGACGATTCTTTCCCCCTGTTTGATTGGCAACAGTTGACCTCACATCTCCTGCATATGCAGGATTCAACTGGCCAGCATTTGTGAATGGAAGTGGCGCTTGGTTATATTGTCCCTTATTCATGGAATTCTGTTCTTCTGCGGCCCTATTGACAAGGGGGTATCCTGCTCGGAGGGCCACTTGAAAGGCTTCGTTGTACCCCATTTTTCCGGGGCCTCTCATGATAGTCTCAACTATATCTCTCCCAACTGCACCTGAGAATATGGCGAAATGAACCGCTTCTTCCTCATATGGGCTGACCTTGCCAACCTGAGACACATCATGGTGGAGATCCTGCAACATCATCTCTATGCCTGATTCAGACAGGTTCTCTGCCCCGCGCATGGCTTGAATAAACTCGTCTATATCGACAACTGCATATGACTTGGATATGCGGAACTTGTCCAGAGGATCTTCCCACATCGTCATTATGATTCACCGCTTGCCGACCGATCCGAGGGCAAGAGATGTATCATCAAACCTGTATGCGGCTTGTTCTTCGTCATTCACTTTGGTCCCACCCGTTGGTGCAGAGGCCCTGTCCGGGCTTGCTTGATTCCCTATCTTCGCATTGTGACCCAACTCAGGGGTCGCCTTCGTAACTTTCTCTATCAATTTGAGCATTCTCTCGACCTTGGATTTGAGGGATAGCAACTCCAGTCGAGTCAATCCTTTCTTCTTGGATATCGAGTCCTCCGACTTCATGAAGTCAGATCCCTGTGCCAACATGGACATCAAGGCATCCTTGCTCGCGCCGGTTCTCATATTGGTCCCCATGCGAGGAGAAGAGGGCATTTTCGTACCCATCCTCTGAGATCCACCGGATGGCATATCGCCGATGGTTATGCCTCTTGTGCCGCTTTCGGTGATGCCTGTGTCGGCAGATGACCTGTGTCTGGTTATGGCTCTGGGCAAGGCCCCTTGCAATCTCCTCATCTTCTCGTTTGCTAGTTTCCTCTGATATGCGACTGGATCCCTGATCCTGAGAGGTATCTTTCCGGGATTGGTGCTTCCTATCGTCCTAAGGGGAAGGGAGCGTATATTGGGTGCGAATGATTGTCTTGGCGAAGCACGGTCGAGTTGTCGGGCGACAGCCGATGCCCTTCTCTTCGTGGCCGATTTCGGTTGTCTGCCGCCCTTCGCCGCAAAGCCTTTCTTTCGTCCTCTTCTCTTTTTCTGTCGTCGTCGTTTTGCTTTGGATTTCCGCTCATCTTCATCACTCTCCTCGTCTTCCTCGTACTTCCTGCCTTTGTATTTCCTTCTTGCCTTCAACAGGTCAGATGCCGCCGTGTCGTGACTGGTCCTGATTGCCCCGCGAGATGGGTGGCCGTATGTTATGAATGGCGTGTCGCTTCTTACGGAGCCCACGTTCCTTCCTGCTGATATGGAGAGGCCGTTCGCTCCGATGTCAACGCCTAGACCTGATTCAAGCATTTTGTTCTCCTGTTCAAGCATGGGGTTATTGGCAAGAGTGTCGTTCGGGACTGCTGTCCTTATGTTGATGTGCCTGAGTCCGGGTATGAGTTCCCTCAATGCCATATCACGCCTCTTATTCTTATCCGACTGCTCTCTGCTGTCTTGATCTTCCCTTGTGGTTCTTCCATGATGGGAAAGACCGTCGTTGTCATCATTGGGATTGGTTTGGAGATCGGGGTAGTTGCTCATCTCCCTAGGTTTGTGCCCGCCTGTGAACTCGGCTGTCCGAGGCCCTTTCCAGTCTGCTAGTCTGTTACCAGCCTCTGTCATCTGAACAACTCCTTGTCAGTCTCATAGTAGTTATGGGGCTTGGCGTACATGTCCCTCTTTGCCCTGACTCTGATATATTCTCGGTGGACTTCTGAGTATCCCTTAGTCAACTTGGTGGGAAGCGACTCATACCATATGCACAACATAGGCGTCTTGGCATATGCGTTTGCCATCTTTTTGAATGGTGTCCTCATGTTCTTGAGCGTCTTCAGGATCTCGATATAACCAGCGACTCCATCTCCCTCGTATCCTGCTACCTCAGACAATGATATGACCATCTTGCATTCCATGACTGCCGCCATGGCCTCATCTGCAAAATCATCTGCAAAGTCGAGGTGAAACGCATCGACGCTCTGCCTCCATGAATCTATTACGAAGTCAAGTGATTCTAGGAACAGAGAAAGGTCCATGGATGATATTATTTCTTTCTCATGCAAGATCTGAGCGTATCGCTCATCGTCTTTCAGCATGAGTTGGTGAATGGATAGGTGATTAGTCATCCTTCTAACACCCCTGCCTGTGCGAGGGCCTTTCTAAGGATTCTCCATTCTTCTGGTGACTTCTCCGCGAAATGAGCCTGTATGACTGTGATGACAGATACGGATGAACTCTTGTCGATGGACTCATACTTCTCCATCCACTTGGCCAACTCTGATAACGTCTCTCTAACCTCTCGGTGCAGTTTCACAGCGAGTTCGATGTCCTTGGGAGTGACGATCTCCGGCGCATCTATGAATTGTGCCTCTAGCCTGTCCAACTGCATGGAGAATATGTTGTCCAGCCTGTTCATATTCTTCTCTATCTTCTGAAGGGAATCATGAGTCGTTTTAATGACTGTGGGCAGCACCTCTATCTCAGCCGACGCCTTGATTAGAGGTTGTATGTGTTTTCTGATGTGGTTCTCGACAATTGAAGAATCGACATCCAACTCATATGCAAACTCCTCAACGGTCGCTCTTTCTTCGTATATCGCAGATTCTATCTCCGCCCTCTCTGGATGAGTGCATATAGGGCAGTCGGCATTGCTGGCATCATTATAATCACCAGAGTGCCTTCTCATATGTCTATGGGATGTACCGCTGGGCCAGCCCATATCCCGATCCAATATATCGCAGTCAGCCAAGCCGGTGCGTACTCTCTTCTCCAGTTCATCCCTCTCAGGATGCTGGCAGAAAGGACAGTTCGACCGTACCTTGCGTCCGCTCATGTTATACCGTCATATGTTCAATGGTTAATTGGTATTGCTATCATGGACACCAATCACTTCAGCGATTTTAGATGTATCCCGCAATACCCGTCTCTCTTCGCACGGCGCTTGCATCTTTTCTTTGTTGTGACGCTCACAGCCTTGCATCTTTCCTCGTCGTTTGGATTCCTATAACACTCAACACATAGGCCAGTATCATATTTATTCCTTCGACTATTCATCATTCCTCCGCATCTCGTACATCTTGGCATCTCTTTCCCATCCTTTACTCTCTTCCCTACCTTCTTGACGATCTTTTTTACATCGTCTAAATCGAAGTCGCCATCACCATCTTGGTCAAAGCGTCGGAGAATAGGGCTATGCACTATCGGTACTCTCAGGGGAGTTTGTCTCCCGCCCCCATAGGCGATGGGGGCATTACCGAAAGGAAGCGTATTGACGAACCGCTACTAAGAACGTCACGAAAAGCCCGATCATGAGAGCGGCTGTTATCTCTGGGCTCAATGTAGCGCCCTTCCACACCATGATTGCGAGTATGAGAAGGCCGAACGACATGATGAATATCATGGTGGCGCTCTCAACTAGGAGTTTGGTGGGACTGAACATCTGCATGGTTGTATGCATAGGGTTCAATCCTGTGAACTCGTCCCTTGTGGACTTGCTCACAGCACCGCCCCCCCTGCGTACTTGCTGCCCTGCAAGGCGGAACCTGCTATGCCGCCTAACAGCGATCCGAAGAATCCGGGTTGGTTCTGGGCCATCGCCATGGGGTTATGAGACATCAGGAGCATCTGAATCTGCTGATGGTTGTATTGGGAAGTCTGCTGACACGCCGATTGAAGTGTCTGGAGAGTCAGTCTGATGTTCTCTGGAGATAGGGTCGTCAGGTTCGTTGGAAGAGATGATGAGTCGAAGGTGAACACCTTGCCGTCATCGTCCTTAAACTGCGCATTGGCGAAGAAGTCCTTCATGGACAGAGTTATGATTTCACCGAGGAGATCGAGAAGGTATCCCATGTTGTTGCCTGCGATGAAAGCAGCGACTGGATCTGTGTGATTCAATAATTTGGCCGTAGCCATTACTGGATCGTTAGCCATGCCAGCCATCATAGGATTCTGCTGCTGCATTGCCATCATCATCGGATCCTGACCCATCTGACCCATCTGACCCATCATCGGCTGTTGTCCTTGTTGCGCTACACCATATCCAGCCATTGGATTCGGAGAACCGAATGTCTGTGTCGGTTGATCGTTATTTCTGCTAAACCATCCCATTATCTCACCTTCATCATACCTGCGGTTGCGTCTGGTTAGCACCTTGTATTGGTGGTGGCTGTGCAACAGCAGGATTTGGTATTTGTGTAGGCATACGAGATGGAGGAACTCCTATCGTGGCTTGTTGAGTGGCAATGTCTTGTAATTGCAACGCCCTCAAATCGAAGGTTATCGATACTATGTCGGCAACGCCAGTTATCGGGTTGGCGTGTTGAGTGAGAGTTATCCCCTTTTTATGCTGGCTGTCCTGATAGACCATCTTGAAGAAAGGCTCGTATTTCGTCAGCGACTCCACGCTTGAACGATTGACGGGGCTCTTTGAACCGCCACCGAACATACTAGGAACCCTGAGGAACTTGGTCCCCTTGCTCACCGATCTTGTTATGCCGTCGCTTTCCAATTCCTGTTCTTGGATCAATGATTTCAGTGTGTGGAATATATGCAAGTGTGCTGGACACAACGTGCTGTTCATTTGATCACCATGGTCGCCATGCGTCCTCGCATGTGGTTTCTGGGCATTGCCTGTGTCTTCATCGAACCAATAAATGTCGGCAAGAGATAGATTCAGGTCGTCGTCGTATATCTGTGCGTAGGCATTATCGCCCTCTAGGAATCTTCTGACATCCACTCCGCAGCAAGCGCATTCATACGCGGCATTGTACCTGTATATCTTGAAGAATCCCAGATTGTAGTTAGGAGGCCTCAATGCCCTCCTGAGCATCTTTATATTCTTCTTTCTGGCCTTTCTTGGGTTCTTTGGATTCGATTTGAGTTTTATCTCAACGGTAGGCACAAGTGCTTGCTCTTTGCCGTCCATCGTTCCCTGCGAACCCGCACTTGCCATTTCTGCTCTTTGTTGCGCCTTCAACATCTGAAACGATATCCCGCTTTCAGCGGCTAATTGACGCAATTGATCGTCATTTAACCCTGAAAGGCTGATACCGCCACCCGTGAAAGGGATGGTCGGAATATAGTTCATCACAGTCCTCGCACCCCTATCAACTGTATTAACATTATTATATTTCACAGTAATTCAAGCAGTCCTATGAAAGTCTGCGGTACTCTCATCCCCGTTTGAGCGGATATCGCGTCAACCTCTGCTCTTATTCCTGCTTTCCTGAGAACTCTCAACTGCTCTCTGAACGGCCTCACCACAGGATGCTCCCTCTGAAGATCATGATCCCACAGATTTTGAGCCATGGGATTCCACCATCTATCCATCTTGTTGACGAGCAAGCAGAATATCTGAGGCTTGTAATCCGACCTCGATGCCCTTTTCGCCTTTCTGGATATCTCTTTGCTGACATTCTTCTTAGTCAGGTTATCAACAAGATACTGCATTGAAGCCACAGCCTCTTGAGTGAATTGAGGAGAGTAATCGACAGATGTCATATCCGCCCTGTTATCAACCATGAAGATAACTATGTTCACCTTACGCCCGAACATATCATCGACCCAGAGATTCCTGAATTGAGATTGCCCTGCTATGTCTGAGTTTGATATCGGATGTCGCTCCTTTTTCCATTTTATCTCCTTTCTATGCGCCTTGGGAAGTATTGGCCGCCCGTAAGAGTCAACTGGATGCGTGGTTCTGAATGCCTCAGGTATCGTCTCTATGTCTCCGGGTACAGTCAGATACTGATCCAAGGTCGTCTTTCCAGTCATACTAGGGCCGTATATGCCTATCTTATACGGTCTAAATGTACGATAGACTCTTCGGATTGTGTTGTATCCCAAGATGGCAATGTGACCTGCGAGCAGGGTGCTACTCATGCGACATCACACTAGCGTGTTGATCCAATCCCATATATCGCTTGGCGTTAAATCGCCGATCTCCTCAAGAAAGAAGAGAGATAGGAACGTAACCGAGACTCCAAACAATAGGGCAAAGATAGTCCTGACCCAACCTGCAATACGCTCTAATTTACGCTCGTATGAATTCTCAGCGAGTATCTGCGACATGGCCTCCGCTTGTCGTTCTTGACGGGTCGTGAACGGCCACATCGAGCATCACCCATCTATTCCGGCTTGTCCTCATTGTATTGAGTGTTCTGCATGTTGGGGACGCCGAAGATCTGCTCTCCGTTAGCATTCATCTGACTCTGCATGTCTTGATAATACTGTGACTTCTGAGCCCTTCTAGCCTGCATCTGCATCTGCTGCCTGAACCACTTGTCGTACCTCGACTCCTGTGAGAACTCGGCCCTCATGGCAAGCGAGTCCCTGACTCCTCCGACTTGGAAGAGAACCATGGATGCACATAGGAAACCGAATGCTATGAGTCCGTATTGAAGGCCCATCTCTCCGGGTGTCGCATTGGGCAGATACCAGTTCATGTGCGATATGGATACAGCCACGCCGGTCAAGAGTGCCTGCCACAGCAGCATGGCGATCAGGTTCACATCGACCCTGTTCGTCTCGTTGGCCCATGGTGGCGGCGCGTTAAAGTTCGGCGGTTGTTGCATTGGCGGCATCATTGGTTTGTTTGTCACATCACTCACCCTTGTCGAGATGACGGAAGTATTGCTCTATCGCATAATTAAGATATGAGGATTTAGACTCGCGTCCTCTTCTCTTTTCCATCAAATGCCATAAATCATCACGCAAAATTATCGAAACGTGCTTCCCCATCGGAACTATGGCAGTTGTGAGAGGCTTATCACTGTTGGCATTATTCACAGGCTTGGAAGGTCATCCATGGATTCTGGCATCATAGGTAGTGGCATACGACCACCGGGAGTCCCTCTCTCCTGTATCCTCTGAGTTCTTCTGATGTTGGTTCTCAACTTGGTGTTAGCAGCCATCATCCTCTCCTCAGGGGACAACTCATTATGCATCACAGCGGACCCATGCCCTGAGTAGTCAACCCATTTGATGCTAGGATCCCAACATGCATCGCAATGATGGTGGGCGCAGGTTCCCTCGTCCAACTTCTGACCTGCTGCTGGACATGACCATACCTCATCTGGATGACTTCCTTTGTGCGATGCGTTGACTGTGGAGTATGTTATGTTTGGATGCTGTCCGAGTTTCGTCATCAGAGAATGCTCATGAGGTGCTGTCTTACGCATAAGTTGGGATAAGCGAAGGGAAACATTGTCAGGTATGGCTTGAGATGGATCTGCGAACGCCTTCATATATCTATCAACAGCCTTCCACTCTCTTGTTGGGATCCAGAACTTCTTGTGAGGATATGCTCTTGCCATATCCATCAACATAGCAAGGTGATGCTCATTTTGAATATCCCCTGCTGCATTAATGCGTAAGTGGTGCTTACCCTCGCCGTCATCATGCAGACCTATCTGATGGTGAAGCGCCGCTGCGTATTTCAAGGGGTTTTGCATACCAAGAAGATTCCTCGTTCTATGACGCTCGCCCGAATCGTATCTCATGTGCTGTATAGAATCGACATAGCAACCCTCACATGTGCTTCCCTCGACATCCTTGAGTATATTGCCGACAGGACAGGCCCATGTCGGAGTGTCTTCACTGCCCCCATACATCTTTGATGTAAGGGTCAAACCATGATCTGATGTCGTATTCCATCCCTTTATTCTGTTGGATGTGACATAATTCCTGAGTGCGTTGACTGATGGACGATCTCCAGTGTAACCCGTCTCAGCAGCATGATACCTCTCAAGGAGAGTCTGTCCTCCGGGACCAGTGAAGGAGATTCCCTTTGAGGCGATTCCAGTTAACGGATACTTGGTAAGCCCGGATCTAACGTCATCCAAAGCAGCGGCAAATATAGAATCCTCTTGAACTGGCCTCCTTCTCAGTTCAGTCACCTTTCCTTTGCCACGAAAATCATCTGCTCCTCTTGGCTTCGCCCAAAGTTGCAGAGGGTTGCCTTGGAGATTCTGCTCAGACTCTATGTAATCCCAAACCTCGTCAGCAGACTTCACCACCAATCCGGTTTCCTCAAGGACTTGCTGACTAATGGGGTCGTGCAGAGGAGTCCTGCACCGCCTGCAATACAGATGGTGGTTGTCATGATGCCACAGCGAGTTCTCAGGAACCGCTCGGACCATGGATCAGAACCTCAAGTTGCAGAGAGGGGATGAAGGGGGAAATGATAGGATGAAGCCCAGCCAAGTGTGACGCATGATGAATATGGCCTCCCCTCCCTGCATATTATGTTATGCAGGACAATCGTATTTATTCTGTGGGATCTTCATTCACTTTCCTGCGAGCCCTTTCGATGTGTTTCATCTGGGCTTTAGGGTCTTTCTTTTTGCGTTCTGGCATCCGTCCATCGTCATGAACCATGTATGGGTCCGATGGCTGTGCCATTCGGTCTGTCCTTGAGTATGGAGTGGACGGTTTCAAAGAGGAATAGGGAACCACGTCAAATGCATCATCTCCCTTAACGACTCGCCAAGCGGCGTCGAATGCAGATGGTTCAGACATGTCGGTCAGCCATCCTTCCTAGTATATACTGGTATCCGAGGTAAATCACCAGACTGCCATAAATCAAACTGACTAGAATGATTGGAATCATAATTAATCATCAACAGTATCAGTAGTAATCATCGAAATCATCGGATTCGTCACCCATACTTTCAGCCCGTGTGTGCAAATCAGATATTTCCATTTCAAGATCCCTGTGACCTGCCTCTTCTGCGTGAGATATGGCCATGCTGAGATGTCTGAGCATTTCTGCGTGATGATCAATGGCCTTGTAGGGAGGCCCATCGTTCTTCGTGATGTCCCACGCCTTGGAGAATACGTCCGACATGAATGTCCTATGAAATCAATTGTTTATGATTACTTCGGGAGACAAGTGCAACCAGAGTCGTCTAGTCCGGTCCATCCGCAGTAGCAGGGCTCGCATTCATCGGGTTGAGGTTGTTCTGGCATGGTGTCCCATGTTCCAATCTACTTTTTTAGATCTCTCTATCATATCGGCTCGATACATGCATCTGTATCATGACGCAGATAAACACCACATTGGCATATAGGATGAGCATGGTTGATACCTCGATTCCCTTCTGATCGGTGATGAAGAATGTCATCATCATGGTGTATGTCATCAATAGCGCGATGACCATGAATGATGATACGTTGTATCCGATGGTTCCGAACCTCATCAGTTCAACCTCAGGAGAGTCATCAGAGTGGACATGAACTTGTTGGTTGACGGAGTTTCGACTATAATATCCTCAGAGATTTCATTCGCCCACTCATTGAACCATTGGCAATTCCTGTCCACGGTGTAGAAACTACACCGATCCTAATTTAATGTTGGCATGACAGGCGTGTCATCAGTAGGAAATCAGGGCCATATCGATTTCATCAGAATCCTAGCCTCTGCCCATGAGGTGACGGGGAAGAACCTCCTCCTATCGGATACCGCATTGCGAACGAACCTAGATGCCCGTGTCAGTGATCTCAAGTTGATATCGCCTATATCATGACCGTTCTTCAGTGCCCATGATATCAATACCTCTGTGGATAGGTTGCTGCCAGACCCATCGACATACGGGCATCCCCCAAGACCGGCTATGCTGCTGTCGAACTCCTTGACGCCCATTGCGTATGCCAGAGACAGGAATGTATCGATATGAGTCTGCGGCCTCGCATGGGACAAGTGGAAGTGGAGCGCCAGATTGTCTATCCCCAATGTCCGAGAAAGCCTGATGCTATCTGCTAGAGACATCGTGTCAACAGTGCCGTCTGTGTCGGCGAGAACGACCGTCGATGCGATCATGTTGGCCCATGATAGGCATTCTGCTATCGACTCGCCCGGATTCAACTCGGTGAAGGCACATGAGACATACGCCCTGACATTATGCCTCGGTATGTCTTTGAGCATCTCCTCGTACATCATCATGGAATCATGCATGTCCTTGCCGAGGTTGTGATGGTTGAATCTCTGAACCGGGCTTAGAACTATGTTGAAATTCCTGACCCCGGCTTGAAGGGCATCCCTCATTCCCCTCTCATTCATGACAAGCAGGGAGTATCGTGCATCAGGATGCATTTCTGACAGCGTTTCATACACCTCTGCGCTGTTGGCCATGGTAGGGAGCCTATTCGGGTTCACCATGCTGCCCACCTCGATGCTGTCTATGCCAGCGTCGTGGAGAAGGCTGACCATCTTCACCCTGTCCTCGACTGATATTATCTTTGACAGGCCCTGCAAACCATCGCGGGGACCTACTTCATACAGTCGAATCACGGTGCGTCATAGGGATCTAGGGACAATCCTATTTGTTGGTTGCCTGTCCGACCCCCATGATCCGAGATGGTTTCATGGATATCGTGAGGAGGGCGGCGATGGACATGGCCATCAGCCTGATGCTAGGATTGGGGCTTCTCGGCCTGATTATCGTCTTCGCTCTGTCGAACTAGGGTATCTGAGCAACTCGCTCCTGTCTATCCTCGTCATATCATCTGGTAGGTCCCTTCCGAGTATGTTCGCCCAGAATGGGAGTGAGTCACTGTTTAAGGCGGCGCTCTGCGTCACCAGCCCCTTGCCGCCCCTTCTCTCTTGTATCTCGTTCATCAAATCATATATGGCGCTTGCAACGCCCCTTCTCCTAGTGTCGTCACTCACCCTGACGTTCAGTGGGTATGTGGTCCCAACAGGTGGAAGACCGACATGGCGATAGGCACTCTGCATAGCAAGATCCTTTGATTTATCATCGACTTCAGCGAACCGTCCGAGGGCGACCCTTCCTCCCTTACCGGGAGCAAGGACATCTATGTCAGTCTGCTCAGGAAAATCACGATGCTCTCTCCAGTTCCTTGCTACCATGCCGTATCTGCCGCCAGTCTTCGGATCTATGAAATCGGCACTGAAGCCACCGCGATCATCCTCCACGATGCTGTCGTAGTCCAATGGCATCTTGGATACGGCCCATGCGGCGTCGAAGATACCCGACATGGGATCACACCTTCCGTATAGAATTCCACGCTGTGTCGAATTTATCCTCGGAGGCATACTTCATCGGATCGAACTTCGATCCGAACGGACCTTTTGGATATCTCATCCTCATTTGTGCATCCACGGTCTTCTCG
>Ga0181391_1000553_pt1 | contig 11382 bp, 12 predicted proteins | sample 14SPOviralmetaG_FD_130080 | JGI IMG/M metagenome (GOLD analysis project Ga0181391, IMG submission 130080) | Marine viral communities from the oligotrophic San Pedro Time Series (SPOT) site, San Pedro Channel, CA, USA - 14 SPOT_SRF_2010-08-11 | ecosystem: Environmental > Aquatic > Marine > Strait...
ACCTTAACGATTTCTTGTTGTTCAGGCTCTGGAATGCCATCGTAATCCATGAGCTCAAGCAAGTAATCCTCGGTCATGTTGCTTGGCGATATTTTAATAGCTTCGATCCAGGCAAGACTGTCTTCGCTTAGATTGATCATAATAGTTCTCCAGGTAGAGCTATATTGTAAACCCGCAGGGTACCGCATGCAACATATGCTATACTCTGCACAAGCCCACCAGAGCTTATCTGGGCATTTACCCGATTTCGGGGATTATAGGCCACCTGACCTTTTCAGGGCATTTACCTTAACTAAGGGACATAAGCATGAGCGAGCTGATTTCAGACGATTACGATATTGATGACGAACAGGAGGTGATCCTATCTGAAGACCCTACTCCAGAGGTGGAGGAGGAATCCGATTCAGCACCGGATACTGGTGAGGACCAGGAAAAACATGTCCAGTTTACACCGGAGCAGCAGGAGATATTCAACAAGACCGTAGGGGTGAAGGTCGCTGAGAAGAAGGCGATTGAGCTCGAAAAGCGTGAGCTTGAACGGCAACTTGAAGAATTAAAGTCTAATGCTCCAGCTCAACAAAAGCCCGTCGTACCGGACCTGCCCGACCCGTTTGCATTCTCAGATGATGAATACAGACAGCGGATACAGCAAAGGGAACGAGCACTGATTGAGCAAGCTCAGTATGACGCCAGGCAACGCGCTATCGAAGATAACCGTCGTCAGATGGCATACCAAGAGCAAATGAAGCAGCAAGAAGAGCTAAACGGTCAGATCAAGAGCTATTCTGACAAGGCAACGAAGTTCGGTATTAACCCGGAGGAATTGCAGGTAGCAGGTAACACAGTAGCGCAGTTCGGCATGGACGACACGCTGGTATCTTACATACTGGCAGACGACCACGGTCCGTTGATTACTAAGTACCTGGCTAACAACTTGACAGATCTTGATGAGCTATCTCGCATGCCACCTACCCTGGCGGCAGTAAAGATAGCAACGACTATTAAGCAGAAGGCTGCATCGCTTAAACCCAAAGTTAACAATGCGCCAGATCCACTAGATGCTCCACGAGGAGCAGGATCAGCCCCCAAACCTAAAGGGCCCCAAGGCGCTATATTTGAATAGGAAAATGTATCATGGCTAATAATCTCAACAGTAACGTCACCCGGAAAGTCGCTCGCGTCTTTCTAGATGCCTTTGAAGCATCACGGGTAGTAACAAAGACAGTAAACACGCAGCTTCTAAGCGGCAAGTTCAACCCTTCAAGCGGTTCTAACGTCGACTTTAAGCGTCCGCATGACTACAACTCTATCCGTACTTCTGGTGGTGACATCTCTGGTTCTGATAAGTCGGACATCATTGCAGGCAAGGCAACTGGTACGGTCCAGGACTACTTCACAGCGGCCACTGAGTGGGGCAACGTGGAAGAGGCTCTTGAGCTAGACCAACTCGACCAGATCCTTGAGCCTATGGCCCGTCGCATTGTGACTGACCTGGAGCTAGACCTCGGTCGCTATATGCGTGAGAACGCAGCCTTGAACTACGGTGATCGCGGTACTGCGGTAGACGCATGGTCAGACGTAGCTGGTGCTGGTGCACTGATGGATTCTGTCGGCGTTCCAATGTCAGACGAGAAGTACTACCTGATGAACCCGTTCACGACTACTGCGCTATCTTCAGCTCAGAACGGTCTGAACGCGTCTGACGGCCTTGTTCGTACAGCATGGGAAAAAGCGCAAATCAGCCAGAACTTTGGTGGCATGATGGCTTTAACGTCTAACGCTCTAAGCAGCTACACTTCAGGTTCAACAACTGATCGTGCAGGTACTTTGAACGGTGCTCCTAACGCCACTTATGTTGCGGCAAAGGACACTATGCAGCAGACTCTTGTTCTGGCCGGTCTGGGTACTGGTACTATCAAAGCTGGCGACCAGGTAACTATTGCGGGCGTTAATCGTCTCAACGTAGCTACTCGTGAAGCGATCCTTGACAGCGCTGGCGCACAAGTGCCTTGGACAGGTACTGTAGTAGCGGATGTGACTATCTCTGGCAACGCTGCGACTGTTGTTGTCTCAGGTGCGGCTATCCACGAGACTAACGGTCAGTACAACAACGTAGACGCAGCTCCTGCCGATGGCGCGGTTGTGACTATCCTTGGTGCTGCTTCAACTCTGTACCAGCCTAATATGTTCTTTACCAAGCAAGCGTTTGGTCTCGGAACTGTTAAGCTACCTAAGCTGTACTCTACAGATACAATTGCGACTACCAGCGATGGCATGAGCATCCGTGTATCTAAGTACGCAGACGGTGACGCGAACACGCAAAAGATTCGTTTCGATCTCTTGCCGGCGTACGCGACCTTCAACCCGCTGTTTGCGGGCCAGGGTTACGGAAAGTAACACTACGGAGGATGGGGGCTTCGGCCCCCTGATTCTTTATGGCAAAACCAAGTAAAGGCAAGGCTAAAGTAAAGGTCACCGCATCTGGCAAGAAGGTCTCTTATGGCCAGGCTGGAAAGGCAAAGGGTGGCGGTTCACGAGTAAAGCCAGGAACAAAGAAGGGCGATGCATACTGCGCCCGATCAGCCGGCCAGATGAAAGATCATCCAAAGGCCGCAAAGGATCCCAATAGCCCGTTACGCCTGTCACGAAAGCGGTGGAAGTGTAAGGGCAAGAAGAGTGCTAAATATGAGTGACGGTCTATACGCTAATATGCACAAAAAGAAAAAGCGCCAAAAGCGCCAAAAGGCTGAGGGACGCAAAGTGGAGAGGACTAGATCCCCTGGCGACCCAGGAGCACCAACAGCAGGTGCATTCCGCGCAGCAGCAAAAACAGCAAAGAAAAAACCTACATTTGAATGAGGTGATTTATGCCAGATATAAATGGAAAGAAATTCCCATACACCAAAGAAGGCATGGCTGCGGCTGAAAAGGCCCGAAAGAAAAAGAACAAAAAGAAGCCTAAACCCATGAATAGAAGCGGGAATAAATACGAGTAATGGCTACTGTCGCTCAGGTCGCAAAGGCGGCACTACAACGAATTCTAGTCCAGGCATCTGAGGCCCCATTAGAGGCTGACGAGTACCAGGACTTCATCTTCGCCATGAATAACTACATGGCACAACTCGACGCATCCGGGATAAGCCTGGGTTATACCGTTGTCACAGATCTAGGTGACCAGGTAACCATCCCAACTGGTGCGCTTCGAGGGCTAATTGCCAACCTGGCGATTGAGGTCTCACCTGACTACGGCGGTGTAATCTCAGACGGCCTGGTAAGGGCTGCGCGTGATGGATTCCAGACCATGAGGTTATTGGGACAGCGCATAGCAGCAACTAAGAACCCATCTACCCTGCCCGTCGGCTCAGGCAACGAGGACACGGTGTACGGTTACCCAGGACACTTCTACGACGCCTCAGAGGCAGAGATACTTGCCGAGACAACTGGCGCAATTGGTTTGGAGCTAAATACTAATGGTGGATAGAGCGCAGGGCAGAAAGAAGAGCGAGTTTGTCCAACAGAGCACAGTCCTGGCTAATAGCTATCTGGACTATGTTGTTAATGGCACGAACTACAAGATTGCCTACAACGACTTTGTAACCGGCCTTGGTGTTACCGGGACTATCGTCCAGGAGGGCGCTGTTACAGGCACGGCTATCCTGGATGTTGATGGCACTATCAATCAGATCCGTAACCTTGAGAACGGCCCAGGCATAGTTACCTCGGTATCTGCCGAGAATGGGGCCAAGATTAGCCACAACTTCACGGCTAATACTGACGGGCTCCCTATCCTATTGAACACAACCGCAGCGTCTCCCACAATTGCAAGCATTGTTGCTGGCTCAGGTATTAGCGTCCAAGCAGTGAATGATTCTGGTATTGAGATAACGTCCATTGCTGATGAAATAAACGCGCAAGTGTCTATGCACGGTAATTCAACTGCCACAACAATCTCTACTCAAAATGTACCTGTAAAAGCAGCAGGTACATTTGTAGCGGGAACTTTTTCCAGTTTTACAGTAGATACGACGGGCAAGCTCACTTATACAGGCTCAACGACTACTACAGTTCGTTTGACGGCTTCTGTAACTCTAGATGTGGTTGGGACAAATCAGGATCTAACTGTTCATTTGGCAAAAAATGGCACTGTTATTTCTGCCGCTAAAATATCCAGATTAGTGTCCGCATCCAATACGGCAAACGTGGGAGTGTTTTATAACGTCTCCGTTTCTACATCTGATTATCTTGAGGTATTTGTTTCCAACGGCACAAGCACAAATAATATCACCGTAACGGATTGTCTGTTCGGAGTATCTTAGATGCCAGTTACCCAACTGCCTATAGCAAATGGTTTTTATGTTAGCGACTCTTTGCCTATATCAGCCCAAGAGTGTACAAACTGGTATCCAAACATCGTCCAGGGGCAAGCACTGAGCCAGGAGACATTATTCGGCACTCCAGGGCTTACGCAGCTTGCAATATCTGGAACCCTGGATAACGAGAACCGGGGCGGTCACGAAATGGCCGGCAAGCCCTACTTCGTTAACGGAACCAGGTTATATCGCCTGGACGAAACTGTTACAGATGGTATTGCAACATATGCCCTGACGTTCATAGGCGACGTAGAGGGCACAGGCAGGTTATCGATGGCAGATAACGGCACTCAACTTATGATTCTGGTCCCTGGCGGGAATGGGTATATCTATAACCATGTGGCCGATACATTTACCCAGATAACAGACTCGGACTTTACTGCTAATGGAAATCCTCAGTTCGTCGTATTTATTGATGGCTATTTTCTGGTTACCACAGATTCCAAGAAGTTCATTGTTTCCGCAATCAACAACGGACTCTCGTACAACGCCCTAGACTTTGGCACGGCTGAATCGGACCCGGACGACATTGTTGCCCCGGTGGTCTACAAGAATCAGCTATTCATCTCTGGTGGCGAGACCTTCGAGGCCTTCCAGAATATCGGCGGCGCTGACTTCCCGTTTAGCAGGACAGGACTATTCCTTCAGAAAGGATGCTACTCGCCTTTCTCTCTCGTTAACGCCCAGGACACGTTTATGTGGGTTGGCGGCGGGGAGAACGAGGGGCCGGCTATCTGGGCTCTTAACGGTAACAGTACAGTTAAGATATCAACGACTGCGATAGACTCTTTACTATCTACACTTACAGAGACCGCTATAGCAAACATCTACTCATGGGCATACGCAAGCAAGGGAGCATACTTTATAGGCTTCTCACTGCCCTCTACAACGCTTGTATACGATACGACATCTCAGAGGTGGCATGAGAGGAAGTCGCTCTTAGACGGCTCCCTAGGAGCTCTCAGGGTGTCCTCGATCGTCAAGGCTTACAACAAGGTTATCTGCGGTGACGTTATTGACGGCAGGATTGGCGAGCTAAACCCGGACGTGTACACAGAGTACGAGAATATAATCATTAGGCGCGTCGCTACACAGCCCTTCCAGAACAATATGCAGTCGGTGTTTTTCCCTACTCTAGAGCTTACGGTTGAATCGGGTGTGGGTAACACTGACGCCCCTGACCCTCAGATCACGCTAGAGAGAAGCAAGGACGGCAAGACCTGGAGCGGACCTATCTCTCGCAGCATAGGCAAGATTGGCGAGTACAGCCGAAGGGCTATATGGCGCAGGAACGGTAGGGCTTCCAGGTTCGAGATATTCAGGTTCACTCTAACGGATGCGGTCAAGCCTGTAATAATACAGTTAACCGCTAACATCATTGGTGGTGATAAGTGACAGGCCCTAGGCTTAACCAGGCACAGCCTATCGTCCAACCTGATGGGACTATGGCTCAACCGTTTAGACAGTTCACCCAGGACGCAAGCCTAAGCATTCCTATCGTGGGAGTGGGCTCGCCAGAGGGCGTGGTAGAGGCCAGGCAGTACAGTTTGTACATAAACTCTACCGGGTCCACAGGATCGATAGAGTACAGGAAGATGCAGCCAGATATAGGCGGCGATACCTCGCAGGGGTGGGTCGCAGTCTAAGTATGCTAAAATTAACTAAATTAAGTAGGTGAGATTCTTATGTTGCAATTCGCTTTACCATTACTAGCAAAAGCAGGGAGCGCAGCTCTAGCTTTGGGCGGAAAGGCTGCAACGGCGGCAATGGCTAATCCATTAAGCACGGCTATGGGTGCTGCCAGCATTGGCTCATCAATAATGGGTAACAACGCCCAGAAAGATGCAATTGCCCAGGCTGAGGCCCAGCGCCAGGCTAACATGGAGCTCATTCAGCAGTACGGGAACAGAGCCTCAGAGGCTTTGCTGCCTGGTTACCAGGCTGGCCAGAACATCAGACAAGAGGGCATGAATCGGAACATGGCTCTAGCTGGGTCCACGTTTAGGCCGATGATTGAGACCATGCAGTCTGGTGACATGATGGCTCAGCAAGCGCTAATAGATTCTGTTGGCAGGATGCGTAACGCTCGATTGGGGGACCCGGTGGGCGCGCCTATACAAGCGCAAAATGTCCCTATAGATTACTCGGCTTTGAGTGGATTAATAAATCCTCAGCCTTTGCAATTCCAGCCTATACAAGAGACTCAGTTCTCAGACGCAGGAATGACCGATTGGTCTTCGGCGGATGTTAATAAGTACCTGGAAGCACAGAAGGATGTTAAAGACGATTACATGGCTAACAGAGATGAGCTCATTGCGGGCGGTGATCCTCAGTTCGCAACCCTGGAAGGCTATGCTCGATGGCATTACGACAATAAGGGCCGAGATGAAATAGCCAAGGGATTAAGATCGGCAGTAGAGGGAGTGACCGTTCCGGGTCCAACGTCTGGAATGCAGGGCCCATCTCAGGGGGCTTTCACCTCACAGCAAGTAGCTAATATATTTAATATGGGAGCTCGAGGATGAGCATAGCAAGGCTTCAAGGGCTACCAGCTCAAGGTCCATTTGATGCGGCCACAGTAGATGCAGTCAAAGATCTGCTCAATGCCGGCGAGGTTGATGTCAATGACGTGTCTGGCTACTTTAATGTAGACAAGGCGTTAGTCATTCAAAGCCTAACTGACATCTCTCCCCAGGCTTACACAAGCGGCAACCTGGACGCAGCACAAGTGGCAGCGGTTCAGAAGCTTATTGAAAACGGCGTGGCAAGCACCAAGGATGTATCTCAGTATTTTAACGCTCCAGAAAATATCGTTGAGAGAAACCTAACCGAGCAGCTTAATTACACCCCGGCGCAAATATCTCAAGCAAGGGTCGGCACTCCGATAACTCCAGTAGAAATCGCAGAGACCCCTGCAACCGGGGCAGAGATACAGACAGGTTTGCTTGGAGCAGAGCAAGCCCTTAAAGGTGGAGCTCAGGCAGCGATAGACAGGCTTGATACGCTAAACCAGCAGGGCAGACAAGACTTAACAACTCAGTACCAACAGGGGCTAGCGCAGGCCGAAGCAGCAGCAAATCAGGCCCGTGGAGACATAACGGCCGGTACTACGCAGGGCTTGGAGGCTCTAGGCGCAGGTTTTGGCCAGGCTCGCCAGGATATAACCCAAGGAACAGCCCAGGGCTTAGAGGCTTTGGGTGCTGGCTTTGGTCAGGCAAGAACAGACATTACTGATTCCTTCGGCAGAGCTGAGGGTATGTTTGATCCTTACCGCCAGGCTGGAACAACTGCCTTACAACAGCAGATGGCTCTATCAGGAGCTTTAGGACAGGACGCATTTAACCAGGCCTACCAAGAATCTCCACAGATGGCGTTTCTGCGTGAGCAGGGCATGAGAGCAAATCTATCGGGCGCTGCGGCTACAGGCGGTCTCGGAGGCGGTAACGTCCAAAAGGAGTTACAGCGCTTCGGGCAGGGTCTAGCCTCACAAGGGCTACAGCAGCAGATAGCTAACCTTGGCGCACTATCAGGTCAGGGACTTGCGGCTACTGGAAGCACAGCCAACATAGCAACCGGAGCCGGGTCTAACCTAGCAAACCTTGCTTCTGGTGAGGGACAGGCGCGACTTGGTGCTCTAACCAACCAGGGGGCAAACTTGGGTAATCTAGCTACTGCCGAGGGAACCACTCGATTGCAAGCAGCTACTAACCAGGGCTCAAACCTAGCTAACATTGCCACGGGATTAGGAAGTCAACAGCTACAGACTCAAACCAATCTTGGCAACCAGCTATCTGGGTATGGGTTATCTACAGGCTTACCTGCGGCTCAAACCCTTAACAACCTTGGCATTAATCTGGCCCAGGGCAGGACAAACGAAGGACTGCAACAGGCTCAAGACGAGCGATCATTGGCTAATGCTTTGGCCGGTATCTATCAGACCCAGGGAACAAACCTGACAGGAATGATCGACAGCCAAAGAACCATGCTGATGGATCTAGTTAATAGCGGGGCTTTAACAGAGGCTCAGGCCCAACAGGCTTACGCTACCAATATAGCTAATCTTCAATCAGGAGTAGGAAGCCAGCTCGCCGGTGTGCCTAACTCTCCTATCTTTGCTCCTGACTATGGCGCTCAAATAGGCGACGCATTCCAAGCCGCTGGTGTGGGTGATTACTTTTCTAGAAATAGATTGGGTACTACAGCAGGAGGTGCCGCACCAGGCGCTGATGTATTTGAGTCTCAACCTATTAGCATGAGCCCAGGTGTGACGCCTCAAGTACCAGGATACGGATTTCAACTCCCGTCAGCAGGCGGCGTAGTGCCAGCATCAATGCCACAGCAGCCTACATACGGATTTCAATCTCCGCTGACAGCATATCAATTTCCAAAATTAGGAAGTCTCTAACATGGCAGACCTATCCACAGCCCTAATGGGTATAGGCGCGGCATTCAAGGGCCAGGCGCCCCAGTTCTTACAGCAGCAGCAACAGCGTCAGGCTCAAGAACGCGCCCAGATGTTGCAGAACGAGGACCTGGCAGAAAAGCGCAAGCTGACTATGTTTAAAGATGCCATGATGATAAAGGCTAATCCTCAGATGGCTGGGTCAATTCTGGCGGACCGCAAGTCTCAATTGCAGCGCTTCAAGGACATGAATGTTCCTATAGACACCAGGCACACGGATGAGTTACTTGCCCTCTATCAGTCGGGCGACATGGTCGGATTTAATAACAGTCTTGATAATATGATCTCAGCTGGTGTTTCTATGGGTATTATTCCAGCTCCAGCAGCTCCGAAGGCTTACGATCCCGGTCAGATGCTTCAAATGCCCGACGGCACGTTTAAATCGGTTCCTACACCTGAAGGCTACATGGACCCAGAGCTTAGAAGAAGCGAGCTTGGAAAAATAGCGGGGGCAGCAAGAACGCGAAACAAGAACGTGGACGAAGTTACAACTGCATACAACAAGGTTACTGGACTTGAGCAGCAAATGCGAAATGGTTCTCGGGCGGCAATTAACGCTGGTATCATGAATGTTGCGAGGCTTATATCACCTGGCGTGGTTACAGACAGAGATGCGGCTGCCTTGTCTGGAGCTGAAACAAGCGTTGGTGCCTTGTTCAGCTTCTTGCAGGGAAAGGGGGTTGATATGGACCAGCTCATAAGAATTGTTGATCCAGCCAACCCAGATACGTTTGATGTTGATCAGTTAATAAATGTAGCAAAGTCTGTTACAGCATCTGCTATCCCATCCATTCTTACAGGATTTGAGGAGGGTAGAAACGAGGCTATTCAATACAGTGCGCCTGAAGCAATGATGAAAAGCCTGTTCGCTGAAGATTCTCCAAGGATGAAAGCCCTGCAAGATATTATTGGGCAAGTTTCACCAACAGATGAGGCTATAGTCACTGGGTCAAATTATTTTAATTCTGCCGATGAGTTATTTTCAAAAGCCTCAACCGGTCAATTAGAATCGGGCACATACTCTTATCCTGACCCTGAAAATCCTGGTCAGAGAATAATCGTGGAATACACAGGACAATAAAATGGCATTACCTCCAGGCTTTATACAAGTAGGAGTGCAGCCTGCACAGGGTGCTGCACCACAAGCTCAGCAAGGCTTACAAATGCCCTCGGGATTTGAAAGAGTTCGCTCTATAAGTGCGGAAACTCCTAGTGACATACGAGAGCGTGAGGCTTTAAGTACAGCTAGAGGTGAGGCTTATGCCACGGCTCCAGAGGGCGCATTTAGAACAGTGCTTACTGATGAAGACCCAGCCAAGGCTGCGGCTATCACTGCTATGGCGCAATTTACACCAGATCCAATCGAGCTTGGAAATATCTTAACTAAGCTTGATCCAAATATAGGGATTCAGGTTTCTCGAGATGATCAAGGCAGGGATAAGGTCGTTGCAATAAATAAAGTAACAAACAGGATAATCTCTTTAAATGATCCCGGCTTATCTATGACAGATGTTGGCCAAATGACCACGGCTATTACGGCTGCCATTCCTGCGGGGAGAGCAACCACAATGGGCGGAAGAGCCCTAGCAGAGGCAGGGATTCAATCTCTTATAGAGGGAGCTCAATCGGCAGCAGGCGGCGAGTTCAATGTGGTAGAGCCTTTAATGGCTGGTGGTTTTTCTATGGCCGCAGACGCTATCCCTATGGCGTATCGAGGCATAACAACCAGAAGCATCCCAGAGCAGGCAAAGATTCCAAAAGAGCAAGAACAAGCGGTAAGCCAGACGGCTGAGATGGTCCGCACGGTAGGTCGATCTAGTGAAGCGGCTCCAACTACCCAGGTTCAGCAGGCAGCAAGAGAGCTTATTCAGCCAGACCCTGAGACAGTAGCAGCAGCAAGATCTCTAGGAATGACTCCTGGCGGAGTTCCGCTTGAGGAATCTTTACCCCTTGGCGCGGTGTCGCAGAATCCTCAGTACATCTCTCTTGAGGCTGCCCTAGCGCAAGCTCCTGGTGGAGTTCTTAAAGGGCAAAGAGAGCAGGCCATCAAGGACGTAGCATCAAAGGCAGATGAGTTCATTGCTAGGTTCGGCGGCGATGTTGATATAGCGTCTGTAGATATGGAGGTTAAGGACCAAATGATTGCGAATGTCGAAGGACTTCGGACTCAGGCTAGAGGTCTTTACAGCCAGATCAATGAGATGGTTCCTGGCGAAACACCTGTTGACCCAAGCTCTATCGTTGACTTCCTGGACGCAAAAATAGCTAGGCTCGGAGATATAAGCGATCTCAGTAAAGAAGAGAGAAAGATATATCAAAGAGCAATCAACGACGAGATCCCATTTACTTATGAGTTCCTGGACGAGCAGCGCCAACTGATAGGCAAGCAAAAGCGCGCAGCATCAAGGGGGACCATAGCGCCAAGCAAGGAAGGATTTAAGATTGGCGAGCTAGAGGATGCGCTGTTAGAGGCGCAACAGCGGGCTCTGGCAGAAATCAACCCGGAGGCAGCTTCGATATTTGATATAGCGCGCCCCTTGGTAGCACAGA
>Ga0181391_1000556_pt1 | contig 11354 bp, 11 predicted proteins | sample 14SPOviralmetaG_FD_130080 | JGI IMG/M metagenome (GOLD analysis project Ga0181391, IMG submission 130080) | Marine viral communities from the oligotrophic San Pedro Time Series (SPOT) site, San Pedro Channel, CA, USA - 14 SPOT_SRF_2010-08-11 | ecosystem: Environmental > Aquatic > Marine > Strait...
GTGTGGACTACACTAGACCGTAATCCTAGCCAAGACTTAGCACAGTGGCTTGACGGTGCATTTGATTGTATAGACGATGCTATTAACACAGAGCCACTAGAAGTGTTCCACTACCACAAGGCTGTCATAGATACAAACTACAAGCTGTGGCACGATACAAACTCTGAGTTTTACCATGACTTTATGCACTACCACAATCGTGTGACTGGTTTCAATGATGCATACTTTGCCCGTAAGAATATACCATTTAACAACGGACACGTGAACGTATCTAGCTTTACAGTAAACTACGAAGAGTATGAAGGCTTTGAGGACAGGGGTGAGTTATCATTTCCTAGCTTGCCACCAAACCAGTGGTACATGGTAGACCTGTTCCCCGGCTTCAACTTCAATCTACGCGGCAGTGCGTACCGTAGCGACAGCGTAACCCCACTTGGCCCTAACAAGGTACTGATTGAGTTCCGGGGCTATGGTTTAAAGAGTGACAGTCCCGAAGACCGTGCTACTCGCATCGAACACCACAACTCAATCTGGGGTCCGTTTGGACGTAATTTACATGAAGACTTAATTGGCGTAGCTGGTCAGGGGACTACAATGCGTACAGGCACAGAGCCACGTAACATTCTACACGGACGACACGAAGGCGGCACAATCCACGATGAGGTAGGTATGCGTCACTACTATGCTGAATGGTCTAAGTGGATGGGAGTATCAGCACAAGAACCAAAACAGGAAGCTGCATAGATGGACCCAATTACCGCAATGGCTACTGCATCTGCAGCATTTGGTACAATCAAGAAAGGTTTTCAAGTTGGACGTGACGTAGAGTCAATGATGTCTGACATTGGACGCTGGATGGGTGCATTATCTGACCTAGACCAAGCAGCCAAAGAAGCTAAGAATCCACCTATCTTTAAGAAGTTGTTTAATGGTAAGTCTGTTGAACAAGAAGCAATAGAAGCATTTGCCAATAAACGTAAAGCACAAAACCAAAGAGACGAACTTAAAACATGGATTGAGTTTACGCTAGGAAGAGCAGCATGGCAAGATTTAATTCAGACGGAAGCAAATATTCGTAAGCAAAGACAAGAAACACTGTATAAGCAGAGAGAACGCCGACAAAAGTTTGTAGAGATAGTGGCTTGGATTGTAATGGTAGGTTTATCTGCTGCAATTCTTTATGGCTTTGTTTCGTTTCTTATATCTAAACAAGCTAGAGCAGATGAGATAAAGTGGACTACATGCCGACTTGTTGATTATGAAAGAATTAAAGTAAAAGAAAATCCATACACAGAATATATTTGTACATATAGAGGTGCAAACAATACAATAGAGTCTATGACTATTAGTGAGTTTTGTCCACGGGAATATCAGTGCGTATATAATCCACGTAAAAAAGATGAGCCTACATTAAAAGAAACACTGAAGTCAATTAGGAAAAAACTACAATGAAAAAACCACAGCAGAGTTTAAAAAACTGGACTAATCAAGACTGGCGTACTAAGTCAGGTAAGCCTTCTGCTAAGACAGGAGAAAGATATTTACCTGCAAAAGCAATAAAGTCCTTGACAAGTGCGGAGTACTCTGCTACAACTAAGGCAAAGAGAAAAGGTAAAGCTGCAGGTAAGCAGTTTGTAGCACAGCCTAAAGGTATTGCAAAGAAGACAGCAAAGTTTCGGAGAGGCTAATGCTTAATTTATTAATTGGACCTATCGCTAATTTAGCAGGGACATGGTTAGATGGAAAAGTTGAAAAGACTAAAGCAGAAGCTGCAACCAAAGTGGCAAGGGCTAAAGCAGAAGCTACAGTCATGGAAAGAAAAGCTACTGGTGAAATTGACTGGGATTTGGAGATGGCTAAAGGAAGTCAGTCTTCGTGGAAAGATGAGTGGCTTACCGTTTTGTTCTCTATTCCTCTCGTTATGGCGTTTATTCCGGGGATGGAAGAAGTAGTCTCCAATGGATTCGCACAACTCAACGCAATGCCTGAGTGGTATCAGTACAGTCTTGGTGTTATTGTTGCTGCCAGCTTTGGTGTACGCAGTGCTACTAGGCTCTTTGGTAAAGGGAAGTCCTAGCGCAGATGTGGAGTATGCACGACATAACAACAGAAGAACAAGCGAGGAAGAATAGTGAAAGTCGCAATGGAAAGAATACTGGCGTGGAAGATACTACCTCGTCTAATGATGTTAATGATGTCAATATCAGCGTGGAGAGTGGTGGAATGGTTTATGACACTACCCGACCCGACAACGCAGCAGTCAGCCCTTGTCAGTGTAGTGACGGGAGCAATGACAGGTGCGTTTGCGGTATGGATGGGACATGAGAAATGAAGTATCGTAAAGAAGATTTTATACAGAAACTAATTACACATGAAGGTTTACGCCTTCAGGTATATCAAGATACACTTGGAATTGATACTATTGGTATCGGACGTAACCTAGAAGACCGTGGCATCACTAAAGAAGAACTGGAATGGATGGACATACCTAATATGGCTATTGTTCATACTGAAGGTATCACAGAAGCAGATGCTATGTATCTAGCACAGAATGACGTGCAGATTGTCGAAGAAGAACTTGTACGTGCGCACCCTTGCGTAGACAAGCTAGACAGTGTACGTCAACTTGTACTTATGGATATGGCATTCAATATGGGTGTCCCAAGACTGTGTAAGTTTAAAAAGATGTGGAATGCTATTCATAATGAAGATTTTATCAATGCAGCAAAAGAAATGCTTGACAGCAGGTGGGCAAATCAGGTAAAATCAAGAAGTACAAAATTAGCAAACGCAATGCACAATGGTGAGTTTTAATGGCTAGACAATTAACTGATAAGCAACAAGCACTACTCAACGTCCTGTTTGAAGAAGCAGGTGGTGATATGGTGCAAGCAAAGAAACTGGCGGGATATGCTGACACTTCTAGTACTGCAGAAATTGTTAAAGGTCTTAAAGAAGAAATACTTGAGGCAACTCAAATGTACATGGCACGTAATGCACCGAAGGCTGCGATAGCTATGACACATGCATTGTATGACCCAACTGAGTTAGGCATACGTGATAAGATGGCAGCAGCCAAAGAACTGCTTGACCGTACTGGTCTAGTAAAGACTGAGAAGATGCAAGTAGAGGCATCAGGCGGTGTTATGCTTATGCCACCTAAAGCAGTTGTAGAGGAGGATGACTAATGGCTGAAAAATATAAATCAGGTGTGTTTAAAGGATTTTCAAAAGAAGATGTTAAAGCAGCTAAGGATTTTCTTAAAGATTCTAAAGCCTCTGTAACGGACCTTAAAATTATGCAAATTCTAAAAGGTGAAGGAGTAGGTTTAGATTTAAATATAGGCGGTATGGTAAAGTCTCGCACAGGACCACAGGATTTCCGCAAAGGTGGCATGGTTCTATCTACAATGGACAACCGCAAAAACAAATGACACATAGCATAGGCAAGTGGAAACTTCCCCAGCCAACAGACATTAAAGAAGAAAACGAATGGATACAGATACCTCGTATTGCAAGGACTGTACCTTTCGGTTATAAACAAAACGATGAAGACCCCGACATTCTTGACCCTATACCAACAGAGTTAGACCTATTAGAGAAAGCACGTAGCCACGTAAATCAATACAGTTATCGTGAAGTAGCAAACTGGTTGAGTACAAATACTGGCAGATACATCTCGCATGTGGGATTAAGGAAACGGTTACAGAATGAACGAAGACGTAAGAACCAAGCTAAAAGCCTCCTCAAGTGGGCAGAATATGCGGAAACGGCAATCGCCAAAGCGAAAAGCCTCCAAGAAGAAAGAACAGGCTCCAAAGCCAACAGTTGAGATACTGCCTATTGAATATGAAACACAGGCTATTGAAGAGACAGCCAATGTTTTATTTAAACCCAATAAGGGTCCACAGACAGACTTCTTAGCTGCAGCAGAACGAGAAGTACTTTATGGTGGTAGTGCTGGTGGTGGTAAGTCTTACGCCATGTTAGCTGACCCACTACGTTACATGGGGCATTCTGCATTCAGTGGATTGCTACTGCGACATACAACAGAAGAACTAAGAGAACTTGTATTTAAGTCACAGGAGTTGTACCCAAAAATCTGGCCCGGTATTAAATGGTCAGAGAGAAAGATGCAGTGGACTGCACCATCTGGCGCAAGATTGTGGATGTCGTATCTTGATAGGGATGACGATGTATTGCGTTATCAGGGTCTAGCGTTTAGCTGGATAGGGTTTGACGAGTTAACACAGTGGTCCACACCATACGCTTGGAATTACATGCGGTCTCGTTTAAGGTCCACTGCACCTGACTTGCCTATCTACATGAGAGCAACAACTAACCCCGGTGGTCGGGGACATCATTGGGTTAAGAAAACATTCATCGACCCTGCACCTTACAATAGAGCATTCGATGCAACAGATACAGATACGGGAGACGTTCTGCGATACCCAGCAGGACATGAAAAAGCTGGAAGGCCATTATTTAAACGGCGATTTATCCCAGCAAGATTATCTGACAATCCTTATCTGGCAGAGTCGGGTGACTACGAAGCCATGCTACTCTCCATGCCAGAGCAGCAAAGGAGACAACTCCTTGAAGGCGACTGGGATATTAAAGAAGGTGCGGCGTTTACTGAGTTTGACCGCAATATTCATGTTATTGAGCCTTTCGATATTCCTAACAACTGGGTTAAGTTTAGGGCTTGTGACTATGGTTATGGTAGTAAGTCCGGTGTTGTTTGGTTTGCTGTTGCACCTAACGAACAGCTTGTGGTATATAGAGAACTATACGTTTCTAAAGTCCTTGCCGCAGACTTGGCAGATATGATACTGGATGTAGAGTCTGGCGATGGTACTATTAAGTATGGTGTGCTTGATTCTTCTTTGTGGCATAAACGTGGCGATACTGGTCCTAGCCTTGCAGAGACAATGATTAGTAGAGGATGTCGTTGGAGACCATCAGATAGAAGCCGTGGTAGCCGTGTAGCAGGTAAGAACGAAATACACAGGCGTTTGCAGGTAGATGAATTTACAGAGGAGCCTAGACTTGTATTCTTTAATAGCTGCACAAATGTCGTATCACAGTTACCAGCCATCCCGCTTGATAAGAAAAATCCAGAAGACATTGATACGCACAGTGAAGACCATTTGTATGATGCCCTTAGATATGGTATAATGTCCAGACCAAGATTTAGTATATTTGATTACGACCCTATGGGAAGACCTAGTACTGGTATGCGTGTAGCAGACAGTACGTTTGGTTATTAAGGAAAAAACTATGGCTGAAGATGAAATTATGATTGAAGATGATGCAATCGCATTAGAAGACACAGATGACTCTATAGTGTTTGATGCAGATGTAGCATCCATTATTCCGTTTATTAACGAAAGATACCAGCGTTCTGAAGACTATCGTGAACAAGACGAAGACCGTTGGCTACGTGCTTATCGTAACTACCGTGGTCTATACGGACCAGACGTACAATTTACTGAGGCAGAGAAGTCTCGCGTATTTATTAAAGTAACCAAGACAAAGACGCTGGCAGCTTACGGACAGATTGTAGATGTCTTGTTTGCTAATCAGCGTTTTCCTTTATCTGTAGACCCTACTGAATTACCAGAAGGTGTAGTAGAAGATGTAAACTTTGACCCACAGGAGCCAGAGCAGCTACGTGGTGACACTGCATTGTCTACTAGCCCATACGGTTTTGCTGGTGATGGCAATGACCTTGAGCCGGGTGCTACGTCACAGTCACTGCAAGAGAAGCTAGGCGTAGTACAGAATAAACTAGAGCCTGTGTCTGACAAACTAAAAGAAGGTCCGGGCAAAACACCTACAGCAATTACATTTAGCCCTGCTATGATTGCTGCTAAGAAGATGCAGAAGAAGATACACGACCAACTAGAAGAGTCTGGTGCGGGTAAGCATATGCGTAACTCTGCATTTGAGATGGCACTGTTTGGTACAGGTGTAATGAAAGGTCCGTTTGCTACAGACAAAGAGTATCCTAATTGGGATGATGAAGGTAACTATGACCCAATGTTTAAAACAGTTCCGCAAGTACAGCATGTATCTGTTTGGAACTTTTATCCTGACCCTGATGCAAATAACATGGATGAAGCGCAGTACGTAATTGAACGACACAAGATGTCACGTTCACAACTGCGTAGTCTAAAGAAGCGTCCATACTTCCGTGGTCAAGTGATTGATGAAGTTATTGCTATTGGCGAGAACTACACAAAGAAATATTGGGAAGATGACCTATCTGACTATGCACCTGAAACATCTATTGAACGATTTGAAGTTCTTGAGTATTGGGGTATGGTCGATGTGGACATGCTTGAAGACCAAGACATTACTATTCCAGATGAGTTGAAAGACTTTGATGAACTACAAGCAAACGTATGGGTATGTAATGGTAAACTTATTCGTATGGTTCTTAACCCATTCAAGCCTAGCAAGATTCCATATCATGCTGCGCCATACGAACTAAACCCATACTCTTTCTTTGGTGTGGGTATTGCAGAGAACATGGACGACACACAAACTCTTATGAATGGGTTTATGCGTATGGCTGTCGATAACGCTGTCTTATCGGGTAACTTGATTATGGAACTAGATGAAACTAATCTAGTGCCGGGTCAGGACTTGTCACTATATCCGGGCAAGGTATTCCGTAGGCAAGGCGGTGCGCCGGGTCAAGCTATCTTTGGAACTAAGTTTCCAAATGTATCATCAGAGAATATGATGCTGTTTGACAAAGCACGTCAGTTATCTGATGAGTCTACAGGTATGCCTAGCTTTGCTCATGGGCAAACAGGAGTATCTGGTGTAGGCCGTACTGCATCTGGAATATCAATGCTTATGGGTGCTGCACAGGGCGGCATTAAGACTGTAGTAAAGAATGTAGATGATTATCTTCTACGCCCACTAGGTGAAGGTTTTTTCCGCTTTAACATGCAGTTTGACTTTGACCCAGAAATTAAAGGCGACCTAGAAGTTAAGGCACGTGGAACTGAAAGTCTTATGGCTAACGAAGTACGTAGCCAGCGTTTGATGCAGTTCCTACAAGTAGCAAGTAGCCCAGCACTTGCACCTTTTGCTAAGTTCCAGTATGTAATCCGTGAGATTGCAACATCACTTGACTTAGACCCCGACAAAGTAACCAATAATATGGATGAAGCTGCTCTGCAAGCAGAGATTATGAAAGGCTTCCAAGCACCTGCACAACCAGAACAAGGTATGGCTACTGGTAGTCCAATGGACCCAACTGGCGCAGGTGGTGGTAATATAGGCACAGGACAAGTTCCTGTACCGGGTGAACAAGGATTTAGTGCAAATGGACAAGAAGCAAATACTCAGCAGCCTCAAGCCGTTGGTGGGCAACAACCACCAATGGGAGGCATTCAATAATTACTTAGATGATGCAATTGAGCAACATCACAAAGTAATGGAGCAATCAACTGATACTGTTGCACTTCATAGGCAACAGGGTGCAATATCTGTATTACGTAGGTTAAAACAACTAAGAGATGAGATAAATGGAATTACCTAAGTCAAAATCCCCTGATGCCTTTAAAAAGTTCAAAGAGGACCGCAGTAAAGTATACGAGGCAAACAAAAATAAAGTTGTAGAACATTTACAAAAAAGAGGCTTACGTAAAGAAGCTATAGCTGCTATGTTAGCTAATATAGATGTGGAAACAGGTGGTTCTTTTGACTTTACACAAAAACAAACAATATCTGGTCGTGCTGGTGATCCTAGAATTGTAAAAGGCGGTGGTGTAGGATTATTTCAATTTGATGATTATCAAAAAGGTGTAGGTAATGAATCTTGGTATAAAGAGTACTTAGAAGATTCTGGTAAAAAAGACAGTACCGAATCTCAAATAGACTACGTATTAGATGCTATATATGCAGAGAGTGATAAAGACGTAGGATGGAAATCTAAGTTAAAAATTGGAAAAGGTGATCTTGAAGTACTTAAACAATACTTAGATACTACTGAAAATCCTCGTGACATATCAGATGCATTTGAGGATCGTTTTGAAAATGCGGGTATACCACATGCTGATAAACGTAGAAATAGAACTGATAAGTATTTTAAAGAATTATCTTCTGAACAAAACATAAATCAAGATGAACCTATACAAGATGTAGGTGAAGATATTCCTATGGAAGACGAAAAGTTTCCTATGGAAAGAGTGCAAGATATACCAGAAGAAAAAAGTATGTATGAAGCAATAAAGCCGTATGTTCCTGTACTACGGCATTTTAATGAAGGTGGAGCAGCACCAATGCAAAAACAAATGGAAATGTTTGATGAAGGTGGTTTGTCCACAAGAAAAGATTCTAGTGAAGACTTAGTAGATACATTTGAAATTACTCCTGAAATGCAGGAAAGTATGGATAAAATGACTAAGGAAGAACAGGATGCTATGCGTAAAAAACTTATTGCAGAAGCAATGAAACGTATGCTTGCTAAACCTTTATCAAAAGATATAGATTTTTCAAAAATAGCACGACAATATAATGAAGGTGGGCTTATGGATGAAGGCGGTACAGTAGACCCTGTATCTGGTAATGATGTACCACCCGGCTCTACACAAGAAGAAGTGCGTGATGACATTCCTGCACAGTTAAGTGAAGGAGAGTTTGTATTCCCTGCTGATGTAGTACGTTTTATTGGTCTTAATAATCTTATGCAGATGCGACAGCAAGCTAAGATGGGATTAAAACAGATGGAAGAAATGGGTCAGATGGGTAATAGCGAAGAAGCTACTATGCCAGATGACTTGCCATTTGATATTAATGACCTTGACATGGAAGATGAATTAGAGTATAATGTCGGTGGTTTTGTCCCCGGCACAGTACAGCAGCAGCAATATGGTATTAGTGGTATGCAACAAGCTGCAGCACCAACAACAGGCGTAGCAGCCGTACCACAGCAAGCTGCATCAAGTCAGTATGTACAGCCAATACAAGCAGTAGTACCTACTGCTCCTGTGTACACACCTGCAGAAGTTCCTACCTTTAAAGGTTTTGTAGGAGAGAATGTTCCCGGCGTAGATTTTGAATATGTAGAATATAAGAATGAAGCAGGTAATGTTATTAAAATACGTAAAAGTAAAACAACAGGTGACTTACTAGACCCTGTACCAGAAGGCTATACATTTGTAGACCCAGAGGCTACTAAAGTAGAAAAAGCAACTGTAACACCTACTACACCGCAGACTACCAGTGTACGTGAAGATAAGGGTGATGCTGACCATGCTATGAAAGAAGAAGAAATGTATGGTCCGGGTGGGGGAAGACTAGCTATTGATGGTACTATATATGGTGTATCCTTTGATGGCGTTAAGTTTGGTGAAATGAAAAGTCTTTTGGGTGGACTAGCTACAGGTAAACCTGTTCCTGATAATGTTACAGTCAATTTTAAGCGAGGCGATACTACATTTAGACTAAAGGGGTCAGAGTATAATGACCTTAAAAATAGTTTAAATACACCAGAAGGACAAACTATAGTTAACAATGCTATTGATAGAACCGATACACAAGATAGAGTAAAAGCTGTGTTTAATAAATATGAAGATGCTTTAGCTTCTGACGATAAAGCTACTTCTCAGAATGCCCAAAAAGTAGTGAATGAGATGATAAAAGAAGCTAAACGGAAAAATATTGATAAAGATACTGGAATGATTATTAATCAGTTTGAGGCTAATCGTCCAACAGGTGATGAAACATTACAAACAACTACTCCGTCAGCATCACAAACAACACCTGAACCTACTGTTGGGGAAGGGTTTGCTGACTATGCAGACGTAACTGGTGGTCCGGGACAAGATGATGCACCTGCATCAGATGGTGGTCAAGATTATGGAGGCGGCATTGATGATGCAGCATTTGATGCCTTTGAAGGTTTTAATCAAGGTGGCCTAGCCTCTAAACCTAAACCAAAGAAAACTAAGAAGATGAAGCAAGGTGGACTAGCTTCTAAAAAATAATCCACAATTCGTTGGCTACTCACTCCCCACGCCCGACAGTGTGGCTACGGTGGCCCCAACAAGGAGAATACAATGAACGATACAATCATGGCAGAAGAAATGCAGTCAACACCAAAGGCAGCATTTATGAATAAACCTTACACGCAAGAAGAACGAGTAAAGCGTGACGAGGAAGAACTAGAAGAACTGATGAAGGCACGTGAAGGTGAGGAAGAAACAGAAGAAGTAGAAGCTGAACCTACTAGCGCAGAAGAGAAAACATTTAAGAAGCGTTACTCTGACCTACGCCGACATCAACAGAAACAGGCAGAAGAATTTAAGACTGAACTAGCTGCGCTTAAAAGTCAACTGGAAAGTGCTACTAAGAAAGAAATGAAGTTGCCTAAGTCCGATGAGGACATTGAGACATGGGCAACAGAGTATCCTGATGTAGCAGCTATCGTTGAAACAATTGCAATGAAGAAAGCACGTGAGCAATCAACTGCTCTTGAAGAACGTCTTAAAGCAATTGATGAGTTACAAAACTCAGCTACGAAAGAAAAAGCAGAAGCAGCATTAATGCAGATGCATCCAGACTTTGATGACATTCGTGACAGTGACGACTTCCACGAGTGGGCAGAAGAACAACCTAAGTGGGTACAGGATTCACTGTACGAGAATGATAATGACGCACGTTCAGCAGCAAGAGCAATTGACCTCTACAAAGCAGATAGAGGCATTGGCAAAGAAACTAAGAGCAAGAGCAATAAGAGTGCAGCAGAGGCGGTTTCGACAAAGAATAAAAGAAGCAAGCCGCAAAGTGATGAAGCGTCTACATACCTTAAAGAGTCAGATGTAGACAAAATGTCTACACAAGAGTATGAGAAACACGCAGATGAAATCATGGATGCTATCCGTAGTGGTAAGTTTATCTACGATTTATCTGGCTCTGCACGATAAAAAAGAGTTGACAAGTACTTATTTATAAGTATAACTATAGTCATGTATGATGTAAACGGGTTAGCTACTTGTTTACATTGTCAATCCGCAAACGACAAAAATCTTAAAGATTACCTGATTAGCATGGCCTATTGAGTACATTGGTTGCAACCCTTGTATAAGATACACCCTACGTTAGACAGCCTCTGCAAAGAATTGTACTGTTTGCATCTGTACAATCCAAAACAATAGGAGATGGATTATGGCTTTCCCAAGAGCAGCGGGTTACAACAACTTACCTAATGGTAATTTTAGCCCAGTAATTTACTCCAAACAGGTGCAGCTTGCATTCCGCAAGGCCGCTGTTTGTGACGCAATTACGAATAACGACTACTTTGGTGAAATCGCAAACTTTGGTGATTCAGTTAAA
>Ga0181391_1000563_pt1 | contig 11317 bp, 6 predicted proteins | sample 14SPOviralmetaG_FD_130080 | JGI IMG/M metagenome (GOLD analysis project Ga0181391, IMG submission 130080) | Marine viral communities from the oligotrophic San Pedro Time Series (SPOT) site, San Pedro Channel, CA, USA - 14 SPOT_SRF_2010-08-11 | ecosystem: Environmental > Aquatic > Marine > Strait...
GAGGAGAATAGTGAGATAAGTGTCTCATTCATCATGCCCAGATCAATGCAAACCTATACCTTTTTTGATAGGTGGATAAATTTGATCATGAATGATACTACTCAACATGTGGATCTCTTAGACAATTACACATGTACGATGAAGATTTATAAGATGGAAAGGGGTGGCGGTAAGAAGAGATTCTTTACAGAAGACGATCTTATTCCAGAGCAAAGGACTGGTCGCAATACAGATAGTAAGAGAGGGTTCTATTACGAGAATGATATTACAGGTGTTTGGTGCTTGGCAGATGTGTTCCCATACAATTTGGGACAAGTAGAAATGCAATCAGGGCAAGCAAACTACACTACATTTAATGTTGGATTCCAATATAGAAACTTCAGATTCTATCCAAACAATAGAAATGTTAACATGTCAACTAAGAATCAAGATAAGAAGAGTCCAGAAAAAGAGTATCTAGATAGTCTTGGTAAAGACGCTGCTAAATTCTTTCAAAATTTTGATGGTAACTATACAGAGTTATTTGGAAATAACTTTGATTTCTCTGCAGCGTCAAGAGTTGGCAACTATAATTTTTCCGCTGCTGTCTTTAACCAACCTCCAGGGACAGAACCTTTGAACTTCTTTGGTCCAACTCTGAACCGCTAAATATCTGTAATGAAGTGATTATCTATGCCATTACCTAAGTTAAATGTTCCTCGTTATGAATTGAAACTACCTTCTGACGGGAAAAGAATTAAATATCGCCCATTTCTGGTAAAAGAAGAGAAATTGCTATTGTTAGCAATGGAAACAGAAGATCAAGCACAAATGGTTGATACTGTACAGACTTTACTGCTTAACTGCACTAATCTATCTGATACAGATATCAAAGGACTTGCCACTTTTGACTTTGAATATATTTTCCTGAACATTCGTGCAAAGTCTGTAGGTGAAACTGTTGATCTTATGGTAACTTCACCCGATGATAATGAGACTCAGGTTAAGGTAACAGTTGATCTTAGTGAGATTGAAGTGAAATTTGAACCTGAGCATACAAACATCTTGAAGTTGGATAATAAAATTTCAATGGTTATGAAATATCCTAGTATGGATATGTTTGTTAAAAATAACTTTGAGACCAATTCTACTGTAGAAAGTCTATTTGAATTGACTACAGATTGCATTCTTCAAATTGTTGAAGGTGAGGAAGTATATGAAGCGAAAGAGTCTTCAAAGGAAGAATTGATTGAGTTCCTTGATCAATTGAATACTACACAGTTTCAAGAAATTCAAAAGTTTTTTGAAACAATGCCTAAATTATCTCACGACATTAAATTTACTAATCCTAAGACTAAGAAAAAACAGACTCTCCAACTTGAGGGTTTAGCAAGTTTTTTCGCCTAGTCCTTCTCCATACAAGTCTTCAAACTTATTATGAGACTAATTTCGCTTTGATTCACCATCATAAGTGGAACCCTGAATATTTGGATAATATTATGCCATGGGAAAAAGATGTTTATGTTAACCTCTTGATCAACCATTTGAAAGAAGAGGAGAAGAGGTACAAAGATAGAAACAACAAGTAAGCGTAATGCTAGCATCCAAAATCAAACCACATAAGTTGATCCCCACTACGGTTTCTAGTGAAGAATCTGGGGGGATAAAGGTTGCTAGCTCGGTTAAACAATCAGTATACTCTGTAGTTACATCTGCCAATCAAATTGGTAAGACTCTGGAGGGTATGGGTTATGTGATGATGGATATTTCTGAAACAATATCCAATAGATCATCATTCTTAGGGGATCAACTTGCAGAGCAAGAAAGACTTAGTGATCTCAGAAGAGATGCTAGAGCAGAGATAGAAGCAGAAGGTGGGATAAGTTCAGAAAGTAAAGATGGATTAGAAGACGGTTTAGAGGATGAAATTAAGAAGAAAAAGAATCCTCTTGGATGGTTAGAGAAAATTCTCGGACCATTCGGTAATTTGTTTGCTTGGTTAGCAAGAACTGCAATCTCAAGAGGAATACTTGAGTGGTTTTCTGATGAAAAAAATCTTAAGAAGATGGAAGACATCTTCAATACTCTTAAGATGGTTGGGGATTTTGTATATAAGTTAGTTACTTTTAGTGTAGGCGCAATATTTGATGGTCTTGCCAAGATCTTTGGCGGTGCTAAAGCGATTGCTAATGGTAATCTAGGTGGCGCATGGGATATGATTGTAGGGGTGGGAACCCTTTTAACAGGCATAATAGGTCTAAAGGCATTATCGTATCTACTAAATCCATTTAGTCTTATCCAAGACGCAATGACATTGTTTGATGCATTGCAGTCGTCTGATGATATACCTGATCCAAATAATCCCAAACCAAAAACAACACCAACTCCAAATACTAATAATGTAAGATCCAAAGCAGAAATTCTTGAAAATATTAAGAAGAGGCATGGTTTTAAGAATCTTGAACAAGCAGAAGAATATGCTAGATTAAGAAAAGTTGCCAAACAGTCAGGCGAAGAACTTACTGAAGCAGGTATAGAAGCATTAGTAAAACAAGCAAGGAAGAATAAACCAGCAGGTTTACTGGGAAGACTTGGTAATACTCTTGAGGATGTGTCAGTCTCCGCAGCAGAGGGGATTAAAAGCAGTCTGATGCAATTTGCAGATTTCTTGGGTGATCATGCCAAGAATCTCAAAGGTGTTCTGATTGATAAACCTGCCGCTGTAATTGCAGAACAAATAAAAGATGCACGTAAAAAGTATGGATTGAGTGGAAGCGCAGCAGAAATCTATGCTAGGTTCTCTGACAAGGCAAAAAAAGCATGGGAAACGAGTTTAGATATAGGAAAAAAATACGGAGATAGGGCAAGAACACTTGGTGCTAATCTTAAGAGTAAGGCAGGAGATGCTGTTGCTTGGGCAGATAATGGTTTAAAAGGTGCTGGAAATTGGGTTAAGAATTTTGCGACAGCAAAGATCGTAGAACCTTTGGGTAAGTTCTTTGAACCAATGATGAAACCCATCAAGGCAATGGCAGGACAGGTTATGGGCAAGGTCATGTCTTCTGGTGCAGGTATAATGATGGAGGAGTACCTTCAGAAGAAAGGTCTTTCTCTATTGGAACCGAAACCACTTATTCAAAGAATTGGTGGTAAAGCACTACCAATTGTTGGTGGTCTTATTAACTTACTATTTGCATATGATCGCTTAACTGATGGCGATGTAGTTGGTGCTGGTATTGAAGCATTATCTGCTGCGTTTGACTTATCTGGAGCATTTGGTTTTGCTGCTGGTCCCTATGTTTCATTAGGACTTGACGTATTCTCTTTGTTTAGAGATCTGATTCCTGGTATCAGACAAATGGAAGATGCTATGATAGGTTCAATTCCTGGTGCTAAAGGTCTTATTGACCAAGTTAATACCTTTGCAAAGGATAATCTTCCTGCTGGTCCACTTAAAGCACTCATTGGTATGTTTACCAATGAAGAAGGACAAAAACCTGAGGGAATAGACAAGGATGAAGATAAGGCACCAGAACTTGCAAAGGGTGGTGGTTTAAAGTCTACTAGTACAAACACTGGTGCTCTTTCTAGGTGGCAGACCGAAAATGAACAACCAATACAACCAAAAGATTTAGCACCTGTTTCAAATCCCGCAAAGTCTAACTATCGTGCTGCTGGATGGACAGGATTTGCTCTTGGTGGAGAACTGCCTGCTTTCGCAGGTGGTGGTCCAATAGGTAAGTATAAGAATGGAGAAGTACCTGCTTCCGAGATGCAAGGAGTGAAAGGTTATGCAGGTTGGGGGCAAGCAGGAAAAGGTAAGTTGCATAAGAGTGTTGCAAAGCAGTTTCAATCTATGTTGGATGCTGCTAAGAAAGCGGGTCATCCTATTGGTATTAATGATACCTTTAGAACATTTGCTGATCAACAGCACATGTATAATACTAAACCTCGTGGTACAGCAGCAGTTCCAGGAACATCTAATCATGGATTTGGTCTTGCTGCTGACCTTAACTACTTTGATGCAGGATATAAGTGGTTGTGGGATAATTCTGAAACCTTTGGATTTAAGACACTGAGTAAAAGTGCTTGGGGTTTACGAAGGGACAGACCTGGCGCTACTGAAGCATGGCACTTTGAAAACTTGAGTGGTAGTGGTTCTTCTAATGCAAATGTTAAGACTAGTCCTGTAACAGCAGACGATAGTACTGATACAAGTACTGATACAAGTGTTAATACTACTCCAGGTGGCAACACTAGTAATAGTACAACTACGCAAGATAGTGATAATCAAGCATCAAAGGCACCAGCAGAGACTCAAGAGCAAAAGATGGCGCGTATCTTTGGTATGCTAGATTCTGCAATTAATGATGTTCGTGGACAACTATATGGTAATGAAAAGAGTAGTCTTGCTCCTGCATCAGCAAGTCCTCCACCACAAATGTCTTCTACATCTGCACCTGGTGCCACTCCTGCTGTAGCAACGATGTCAAAAACAAATGCATTAAATAAGGCAGACAGTGAAGTAGATAAGAAGGGTAAGACTGTAGTACCAATTACACTCCCAATCACCAATACCAAGATCATAAATACTGGTGGGGAACCTATAGTTCTATATCGTGACCCAAATTCATCTTATCCTACTAAGTAATGCAGAAGTCTGGTAAGACATCAAAGATAGACTTTTATAAATTTTTAAGTCCTAGGGGTCAAGTAAGTAAAGATGACTCTGAAGGTACTGTATCAGCAAATATTATTTCTGTAAAAGTTGTAAAAGGTAGTAATCAACTTGGTGCAACACTCAATAGCATGGGAGTTATTCTCCAAAAAATTGCTGATGACCTAAAGGTCAATGCAGCAATGGAAGCGGATCTCTTTAAGGGTATTAATGAAAACTCTGGTGATCTACAGGGAGTATCTAAAGATGATGAGAAGAAAGGAAGTGGTCTTACCGAATTTATTGCTCCTGTAGTAGCAGGATTTTTTGAGAGTCTTGCTAAACTAGGAGGATGGTTATTTAAAACCTTCGTTGTAAGGGGGATTTTGGAATGGTTAGCAGACGAAAATAATATAAAAAAATTAGAAGATATTGTTGATGGTGTTATCACTGTAGCAACGTTCATATTCAATTTCTTCAAAGGTACTGTTGGAGGGATACTGGATGGTCTTGGTGCAATGTTTGACCCTGAGGCAACTTGGTGGGAAAAACTGGTAGGTTTTGGTCAATTCTTCTTATCACTAGGAACATTACTATTAGGTCTAAGATGGTTAAAGAATCCAGCAAAGTTAGTTAAAGATTTCATCTGGGTATTAACAACATTCCGTAAGAATCTCCTGAAGGGGATGAAGGGGATGAAGATGCGATTGAGGGGCAGAGGTGGATTGGCGTTGCTGGCAACTACTGCTGTTGTTGGAACTACTGCCGTTGTGCTCGCTAATAATAATGGTAATGATCAAGAAAGTGCGATAGCAGATTCACAACAAACCGAGGGCAATGGTGCAAACACTACTCCAGAAGGTAAACAAAGTAACAAGCAGCATGTTATTCTTACTGCTGGTTCTAAGGATTTCGCTGATCCTCAGAAAGGAGCAGAAGGAGTTGCGGCGGCAATCGCAGCAATTAAAGAACTAGGGTATCAAGCAGTATTTGTTCCTCCATCCAATCAGGATGATAGATATAAACCAGTTCATGATGCTACTGTGGCATCTGCACAAAAAGCGGGGGCAATGATTGAATATGGGTCTTACGATAAGGACAATAAGGAACCTTATAGTAAGATTCTGCCTAAGTCTATTCAGGCAATTCAATCTAAGTTTAATGGTGCTTATGTAATTGGTGATCAGGCAGAGGAGGCAGGGAAACCAAAGTTTATCAAGAACATGTCAGCGAAGGCAATTGCATCCAGTGTGTCTGGTTCAATTCCTAAGAAAGAAAAGCAGGCAGATAAAGAGAATAAACTACCCAAAAAAGCGATGGGTGGTTGGATTCAAGGTCCCCAATCAGGTTATCCAGTATCTCTGGATGGTAAATCAACATCATTCATTGGTCATGGAACTGAATATGTTGCAGAAAAGAAACAAGGTGGTGCATTCATAGTACCATTTGATACTCCTGCAACAAAAAATAATCCTAAACTTACTACTCGTAGAATAAAGGAAGCAGATAGCGGCGGATTTAATCTGGGGGGCATGTATAATAGTTTTGATCAGGGTGGACCTACTCAAAACAATTTCAATCTACTCAACCCCATGTCATGGTTTAGTGGTCAAGCACAGAAAGCAACTAGAGGTGAGTTGGATAATGTAAGTAATGACTCTTTTGCTGGTAAATTATATAATAGAAGGAAGAAACAAGAAGAGATGATGAGGGAGATGGGTTACTCTGCTGGTGGAGACACTAAGGGCGGCAGTAGCATATACACTTTTAATGTTGGTGGATTATTTGCTCAAGCACCACTAACTAGACCACCCGAATTTGCTGCTGGTGGACTCCTAGATTTCATTGCATCTGGTGAAGGTGGATATAACTCAATGAATCAAGGTACTAAGGGTAACCGTATTGTCGGAAGTACTCACGATTCTAGTAGTATAGTCAAGAAAAAACTGACTGATATGAGTGTCGGTGAGTTGATTGAACGACAGTCATTTTTGATGAATAAGTCTAATCCTCAAGAAGGGGATTATGGTATATTTGCTGCTGGTCGTTATCAGGTTATCCCTGGAACAATGAAAGCAATTGTCAATACTATGGGTATTGATAAGAGTGCTAAGTTTGATAAGACAATGCAGGATAAAATCGGTATAGGACTTATCAAGCATAAGCAACCATATGCTTGGAGATATATATCTAAGGAGCATAATGATAGAACTGGTGCTATGAAAGCATTGGCAGGAGAATGGGCATCTCTACCTGATCCTGCTACTGGGAGATCTATGTATGGAGGTGGTAATGCATCTTCTCACACTGTAGAACAAGTTGCTTCTGCTCTGGATGCTGCTAGAGGAGGAGCACCTTTAGTTAGTGATAACCCAGACATTATGTCTCAAATGAATGCTGATGTTGCTTCTGGAAAACTCAGTGGAGTGGGAAATCCTAATAATGACACTGGGGGTGACACTGGAGTAGCACAAATTGCCCAAACACCAGAAGCAAAAAAGAATATAGCATTCCAAGCACTTCAGGATGCTATCATGGAGACTAGAAAGGTAATCAATCCTGACGGTCTTTTAGAGACTACTACCGCAACTGCCGATGCTAAAGTAAAGGCAGAAGATCAGGAAGAGGTTAAAACTGGAGAAAAGATGGTAGCGATGACAAAAGTTGCTGCTGCTGTTAGTACCCAGGCATCAAAATCAAGTGCCTCTGCATCAGGTGGAGGTGGAGGTGGTGCTACTGTAGTAGTACCAACTAATAACAAACCTGAATTGTTAGAATTTTTACCAACGTTCGGATTATTTGGAGCATCAGTATAATGGAAAAGTCAGGACAAACTGCTCTAGCAGCATTTCTCTTAGATGGTAATGGTAAAATTAGGACTGGAAAGGATGGATCGCGAAATCTTGTAGAACTTATTTCAAATATAAAGATTACTGAAAGTATTAGTAGTCCAACGATGTATGCTGAAGTGGCAGTCTTTGATGCTACTGACTTTATTAATACACTTATTGGTAATGAATTTTGGAGAATTGATCTAGAATCTGGTGGTTATAATATAACTTATATCTTCCAATGTTATGAGATTACTGCTAGGGTAAAAGCAGAGAAGAAAGAATCATATGTTTTGAAATTGTGTAGTCCTGCATTTGTTAATAATGAAGTCACTAATACTTTTGGAGCATTTGAATCTTTAGACGCTTCTGTACATGTCAAAAAGATTCTTGAAACTGTTACTACTTTGGGTGGTAAAAAGGGTGGTAAGTTTGATGCAGAACCTGCAAACAAGATGAGATTTACTTCTCCTAACTGGAGACCATACGATGCAATTAACTATATTGCATCAAAAGCAACTAGATCAGGTGGCACATCAGATAATCCTCAAGGTGCATATGTTTTCTATGAGAATGCTTTAGGTTTTCATTTCAAAACAATTGATAAGATGATTGAGGATGCTAGAGACCAAGAGAAACCGACATATGTTTACGGACAAAAAGCATTATCAGACAACCCATCAAAGAATAATTTTCTAATTAGTAAGTTATCATTCCCACATTCATTCAACTCAATAAGAAACCTGAGGCAGGGAACATGGTCGGGATATATTATTGGACTTGATCCTAGTACGTTTGGTGAATCTGTTCTCCCAACCAAGAATAAAAAAGTAACTGCACAAACAGGATACTATAATATTGAGAACACATTTAAGCGTATGTCAAAACTAGAGAAAGGCGGCAGACTCCCCATTGACACTAGCAATCCAGAGATTAAGAAACTAATTAACAACCCAAAGAGAGTACACTATAGAGCAATTCCTACGCACCTATGGGACAGTGCTAAGAGTGATGGAAGTGCTGTCCCAGGATCACGTAATTTGAATAGTTATTTGGATACTGCCGCATATAATTTTCTGAGAAAAAAATCTCTAGAAGCAATTCAATTGGAAATTACTGTACCTGGAAACTTGAATCTATTCGCTGGTACTGCTGTTTCTGTCCAGATTCCAAGAATGCAGGTTAAGAGAAAGAAAACAGAACTTGACAAAGTATACTCGGGGACCTATCTTATAGGAGGAGTTACTCACAACTATAAAGTTAGTGAACTTCAGACTACTCTGCATCTATTGAAAGATAGTATCAAAGTGGCACCGTCATAAATAATACCAAGCATTGTCCAGAGGTTAGGAATATGCAAAGAACACTAGAGCAACACATCCAGGCAGACCGCGAAATTTTGGGTAAGGATTCAACATCCCCACAACAACGTCGCCACATTGAAGGTGAACTACACGACTTGGAAGAGTATGTAGAACATCACAAGAAAGAAATTGAAGCAGGAGATCATCACGATCCAACATATTTGGAATTGTTTTGTGATCAGAATCCTTCAGAACCAGAATGTCTAGTCTACGAAGATTGACAATCTAGTCCATGGGTGTTATACTTCTCTCACAAGGGAAGTTAACCTCTTGGGTGATTAACTCAGTGGTAGAGTGACTGCTTTACACGCAGTAGGTCACTGGTTCAAATCCAGTATTACCCATTCGTAATGTAATTATTATGCAAATTATTCCAGCATTTTCTTATCCCATCCTCACGGAAGATTTTGATATTCAAGACACTGTTATTAAGAAGTTGGATCTTAATTGGGATGATGTGAAGAGAGAGGATGATGTATTCATCTATGATGGTCAATTGCCTGGTATGGAAGGATTCTATACTTGGGTTGAGGATAAGGCACAATATTTTCTGAAAGAGATTCTTGGTTATAGTAACACAATCTCTATCAATCATACCGAAGTTCAGGTATCTCAGTTAGGAACTCAAATTCCTGCTCATACATCTCGTGGAACTTATCTCACGGGATATTTTATGGTAAAGTATGATGAGAAGGAAGGTCATACTCCACTAGTATTTGAAAATCCATTCAAGAACACATATGTTCCTGTCATTGAATTGGATGAAGAGAAACCAACAATGTGGAATACTTCTAATTTTATTGCACCTGTTACTGAAGGTCAATTAATCTTGTTTCCATCTAACTTAGTACACTTCTTTCCTAAGATGGAGGCAGATGATCGTGTCGTCATCGCCTTTGATTTTGTCGCTAAATAATAATACGCTAATTAAAAAGAATGTCTGCATACGTTGACAATATTGTAGGTGAATCTTCTACCGACTTTCTAGGTAAAGATGGATTTGTGTGGTGGATTGGTGAGGTTGAAGACACCAAAGACCCACAATATATTGGCAGGGTAAAGTGTCGCGTACTTGGTTTTTACACTGGTCCCGAAGCAGGATTTCAAAAAGATCTTCAGACTAAAGATCTACCATGGGCAAATGTACTTCAACCAACTGATCAGGCAGGTATTGATGGTGTAGGTAAATCCTCGCACTCTTTACGTCCTGGTGCTATCGTCATGGGATTCTTCCTTGATGGTGAAGAAGCACAGTTCCCAATTGTCATGGGTGTACTTAGAATTAGTCAGGCACCTGGTACTAGTCTAGAAGGAAAAAACAGTACCTTCCTGTTTACTAATGCACCTAACAGAGAAGATATTAACCCAGTAAATAAGGAGTTGGGTTCTAGTTCAGCAGATATTAGTAAGACACAAACTAATACTAACTCCAATACTGTAAAGACTCCTGGAGAACCAGACACTAAGATTACTGCCAAGAGTCCAAATAGTGCAGCGCAAAAAGCACCTGCAACAGCATCAAACCAGACAAAACCAACTGTTAGATCTTCTGGCACACCTGCTGCATCTGGAGTTGGTGGACCTTGGAAAACTTTAGAGGTTAAACTAACTCAACTCGTAGAAGATCTAGTTGGTGCAGCATCATCAGTAGTGAAGAGCGAGAGTGGTGATTTTGTTGATGTATTTGAAAACAAGATCGTTAGAATGGAGGAGTTTACTGATAAGATTCAGAACTTCCTATCAGCAGTATTCTCTCAAATCGTATCGGCATTTAAAGAACAACTTACTGTAATTGCAGGGCAAGGTTTATCAGCAGCAGGACTTATTTCTCAGTTTACTGGTATTCCTTTTGTTGTTCTGCAAATTGTTCAGACTATCATTGAAGCACTATTGAGTCAAATTTGTACACTTGATGGTCTGATTAGTGACATGCTGTCTGACCCTATGAGTGTAGTCACTGACCTGATTGATGATATCGTATCTGGAGCAATGGATGCTGCCTCAGCAGCAGTTGCTGGTGTTCAGGATGTTATTAACCAAGTAACATGTTCTATTCAAAATGGTCTTGGTTTTGTCAAAGATATTCTAAGTCTGGTTAAAGCAGCAACATCTGTTATGGAAGGGTTTGATACCCTCAAAGAAGTTTTTGAGACTGGTAAGGATATCTTTACTGAAGCAACTAATGTCAGTAAACTTGACATCTCAAGTATCACTGGCTTTATTAATCTAATCTTCACTCTATTTGACTTTGGTGGATGTAATAGAAAACCAGGAAAACGAGCGCAAACAAGTAAACAATTCTTCCCATTCTTTGGTGTAACTGGATGTAGTGCTGATGATTTAGGTGGACCACCTGGAGGTGGAAAGTCATACCCTAGTTGTGGTGAATCTGGTGGAGGTGGAGGGATCATTGATTCTATTTTCAGTGATGCTGATCCATATCTAAATGCTGCAACCAGTTTTATTAACGGTGCATATAATTTACA